>Ga0156080_126_pt4 | contig 50046 bp, 45 predicted proteins | sample RifCSPlowO2_02_FD_107733 | JGI IMG/M metagenome (GOLD analysis project Ga0156080, IMG submission 107733) | Planctomycetes bacterium RIFCSPLOWO2_02_FULL_50_16
CTCGACTCCATGGGTGAGATTCTTGGTCAGGCGGAGGCCATAAAGGACGTATTTGCAAAGATAGACAAGGTCTCGGCAACGGATGTTACCGTGCTTATATTGGGCGAGAGCGGCAGTGGGAAGGAGCTGGTGGCGCGCGAGATACATAAGAGAGGCAAACGTTCACTGGGGTCTCTCGTGGTGATGAACTGCGCCGCCCTGCCCGATACCCTGATAGAGAGCGAGCTCTTTGGTCACGAAAAGGGGGCCTTTACCGGAGCGGCGGGCAGGCGCATCGGCAAGTTGGAACAGGCCCACGGCGGCACCTTATTCCTTGACGAGGTGGGGGACATGAGCACTAACACCCAGGCCAAGTTACTCAGGGCGATTGAGGAACAGAGGTTTGAGAGGCTGGGTGGTGAAGAAACGTTGAGCGTGGATGTGCGGGTGATCAGCGCCACCAATAAAAATCTTCGTGACGAAATAAAGGCAGGTAACTTTCGTGAAGACCTTTACTACAGGCTGAAGGTTGTCGAGATAACGGTGCCCCCGCTGCGGCAGCGTCGGGGCGATATACCGCTGCTGGTGCACCATTTTCTGGGGCTTTTTTCCAGGAAGCACAATAAGGATGTACGGAACGTATCGAGGGATGTCATGCAGTTGCTGATGTCCTATGACTGGCCCGGTAACGTGCGGCAATTGGCCAACGTGATAGAAAGTTCGGTTGTGCTGGCGGGAGATTCTGTTCTTACGATGGAGGACCTTTCAGGTGAACTTAATCTGCCGGAGATGGGTAAGATACCACCTGCTAACATATTGGACATAGATTATGACCTCCCCTTTAAAGAGGCGAAGAGGAGGGTGGTGGAGTCCTTTGAAAGAGGGTTTATAGCCAGAAGTCTGGACACTCACAACGGCAACGTAACGCGGACTGCGAGCGCGCTCGGTATGCACCGCCAGGCCCTGCAGCAGAAGATAAAGGAACTTAAGTTACGAGAGCAGACGGGCGTACAGGAATAAAGACATTAGCGAAGTCGCAGGCCGGTCTAGGAGGGGGTAGGAATATCCAATATTAGGGCAATCTCTTTGCAGCTCGGGAACTTGTGACACTTCACGCATTCTGTCCATATTTTATGAGGCAGGCTTTCTTTCTCTGCAATACGGAAGCCGAGACGCTGGAATAATTCCGGCAGATAGGTGAGCACAAAGAGCTTGCTTACCCCTAGCGCAGTCGCCTCTTCCAGACATTTTTTTACCAGTTTTTTGCCTATGCCCTTTCCCTGAGAGGATTCTTCCACCGCCAGAGACTTTATTTCAGAAAGGTCCTTCCAGAAAACGTGCAGTGCAACGCAGCCAACCAGCCGTCCGTCTTCAACACAGACAGAGTAGTCCCTGATATTCTCGTATATCTCCTGGGGTGAGCGCGGCAGCATCAGGTCTTTTTCCGCAAAGCGATTGACCAGTTTGAGGATGTTTTCCGTGTCGGATATAATTGCTTTCCTTATCACGTTGGAACCTCTGCAAAACTCCATTTATCAAGGCTAATACGGCATACCCTCCCCTTACCCTCGTATCAGAGGCCATACCGCAGGCAGACCCGCCCATAGCGAACCTGTCATCCTATGGAAAGGGGGAGGCCGATAACTAGGCATCATTGTGTGCTACAATGCAGCTACGGTACGTCCAGGTGCGTCCTACGCCTCCAGTAAGTCATTGCCCTTCGTGCAAACTACCTGACGCCTGCCAAGTACTGCTTAAAGGTGTCGCAGGCGGCTTTGTCAAAGAGGACAAAGTAGACCTTTTCCAGACTGCTCTTTCCGCTTTTAAGATGCTTAAGCACGGTTGCTATCATCAGCTCCGCACACTTACCTACGGGGAAACCGGCCACGCCGGTGCCAATGGCCGGAAAGGCAATTGTCTTCAGCTTCTTCTCGTCGGCCCTCAAGAGCGAATTCCTTGTAGACTCAACGAGTGCTTCACTGGTAGTAAGGGGGCCCCTGAGCGCCATACTTGCCGCATGTATCACGTATCGGGCCTTCAGATTACCACCGCTGGTAATGACCGCCTCCCCGATGGGTATGGGACCAATTTTGTTACATTCTTCCTGGATAGAGGGGCCGCCCTTCCGTCTGATTGCGCCGGCTACACCGCCGCCAAGTATTAGGTCGTTGTTTGCGGCGTTCACGATGGCGTCAACGTCCATTTCTGTAAGGTCGCCTTGTTCAATTATTATCTTTTCCTTCACGGCTCCTCCTACTTTTTTGGTCAAGATAGTCCTGCAAGATAAGCTGCGCAGAGACCATATCAGCCCTCTCCGTCCGCTTCTTTCTGGAGAGTCCGCCTTCCTTCATGGCCCTGTGGGCCCTTACCGTGCTCAGGCGCTCGTCCATCAGGTGCACAGTCAGCGGGAAACGTCCCCTGAGTTCCTCGGCGAAGGCGAGCGCTTCCTGCGCGGCCTCCCCAAGGGTGTTATCCATTCTCTTGGGGAGACCCACGACTATCTCATCTATTCCCCATTCTTGGATAATCCCGGCAAGCGCCTCCATGTCGTGCGCAATGTCCCTGCGCTCAAGGGTCGGCAATCCCTGAGCCGTAATACACAGGGGATCGCTTATCGCCAGGCCCAGTCTCTTTTTACCGTAATCTACCCCAAGGATTCGCATATGTTACCCGACCATTGTTGTAAGCACAATCCCCGTTCCGACGGGAATGGTGATATTGTCGTCGCCTATCGGCAGCGACTCAATGAAAGTGGATACAAAGGCGGCAGCTATGGACACTACGATGGGAAAATAAATCGCGGTACATAAGCACGCAACCATAAAGGCCGCCATAGACCCCTGAAGACTCTTAGACCTATTATACGGTATGCGCCTCGTCCCCCAGGCCCTCCCAGCCAGTGCCGCGGCGCTGTCCGCAAACGCAAGTATCAGTATAACGGCGACGGACACCTCATAAGAAAAAAGGCTAAGAGAAATTATTATGCCCAGTGTAAGTGTAATGGGCGCTAAAACAAAGTATCGTTTCTCCTCGCTGCGTATGCATGAAACCGTTATATGGCCCACAAGGGGGAATATCTTGCCGTTGAGTCTTATCCATTCCGAAATAGAGTAGATTGCAATGGCTACACATAAGGAAACCAGGATAAGCGTAGGCGCTAGCCCGGCTGCAAAAGGCACCGCCGCTGCAAAGACGTGTATCAGTTTACGTCTGGCGTCCTGGAGCCAGTGCTCCCAGACATCTGCCGCCTTATAACCCACCGCAAGGAGGTCAACAACCTCCCTCAAGTCTCCACTGTCCACCAGGAAGGTCGCAGACCTCCTGATGGTGTAGCAGGCGTTAACCCCTACGCTTATTCCGGCCTTCTCCATAATGTTGAGGTTGTTTGGGTCATCTGCTACTACCACCGCCTCTTCCCACCCCAGACCCTTATCCCTCAGTAGTCGCTCTACAAATGCGTCCTTACCGCCGGCGTTGGCAAGGACTCCTCCTACCTCGCCGGAAAGGGCGTCTCCCGAGACGGCAGCCTCCAGACCAAAGCCCAGGTCTGCGCCAAGCCTCTCGGCTATATCCCTCACAAGAAAGTCCGGCACGCCGCTGCTGACGATTATCACCTCACAGCCCCTAGCCTTGAGTCCCTTAACAGTCTCTTTTGCGCCGACAATTAGGGGCATCTCATCATATACCTGCCGGACTGTGGACAGCGGCATCCCCTTAAAACCCCTGTACACCTCTCCAAGAAGCGTATCTATCGGCAACATGCCCATATCGTATAACAGACATTTGAATAAGTTGCGAAGATAGACAAGAAGGCCCAAATGACGAGAGAGTCTGAGCAGATACTGCCCCCTGAAGATAACGCCGTCCAGGTCAAAGATAATCAGCTTCGGGTGGAGTTTCATGTCTTTCTCATAGGCCGCCGCAGAAAGGTCCTTGGAGAAACGATCTTTAATTTGGGTATTTCCGTCTTTAACTTGGTCTGCTCTATTTCAAGGAGGTCTCTATCCCCGGTAATTAGAAGGTTTGCATCGGCGGCTAGGCAGCATTCAAGAACAGTGTTGTCTTCTTTATCTCTGCAGAGGAATAACTTCGTCTTTGGGACTACAACTTTTGCATTAACGACAAATGCAGCTATACCAGAAAGGAGAGACCTTAATTGGGCATCTGTTATCTTGCCCTCTACCCTTAGTTCAACTGGAGTATCTCTATATTCTTTGAGAAGTTGGGGAGAAACCCATATCTCAGCCCTAGAAAAAGCCTTTTTGATTGCCTTTTCAGGAATACCTCCAAAGACAAAGGCAGATATGAGCACCCCCGTATCGATAACTACCCTATCTGTGTGTACTTCCGTAGACTTTTCTCCTTATTTTCTTGACGGCCTTCTCTATGTCCTTGACTGTCAGAGTTGTCTTTCCAAAGGTCTCCCTTGCAATCTTAAGTGCAGCCTCCAGCCTGTCTTCCGGTGGCAGCACAGAAAGGATATAATCTTCGGGACAAATCTTCGTTGAGGTTTTCATCTTAAATACTCCCTTTGACTGCTCATGCATAATGAAGTTCTTTTATTATAACGCCAAACCTAAATCAGCCCGACACTTCTGGAAGGCCCAGTTCCTGAAATACACCCTGGGTTAGGGCATCGGACTGCCTGTGGTCGTGAATCCTGCGGAAAAAGGCTTCAAAGAATTCATTTTTCAAGGCCCTGAGATACTTCAATTCTTTAAAGGAAATATCTTCGGTGTATTTTTCTGTCAAGATTATAGAATCAAGAATATGGTTTAAGTATGCTTTATAATCCTTCTCCAATTGCTTCAGCCTCCTTTAAGATATATGGTCCTATATATTTACTTAATCCTCTTCTAGATACTATGCAGACCTTTTTACCCAGAATCTCAGAAAGACTATCTTGAAGGTCGACAAAGTCAAAAAGCGTTACATCTTCGCCAAACTCAACAAGAAGGTCTATATCGCTGTCTTCTCTTTGTTCGTTCCTCACATAAGAACCAAAAAGCGCAATGGATTTTACCTTGTATTTCCTCAGGACTTCCCTGTTCGCTGACAATATTTCCTTAATGTCTTCCTTAGTCATCTCACATCCCCGTCACCGCCTTAAACTCAGTTTGCTGGCTCATCAATTATCTTTAGTCGGCCTTGCGTAGCCATTAGTTACCTTCTCAAAAGGGCTTACACAGGATGGATTCTAGGTATGCCACAAGATGCTGTCAAGCCTTTTTAGACTCTGGCTGTAAAATCGGTATAATGCATGAGATGAGGCCCGATGTGAATAGCGGAATGAAATCCTGTTCAGGTGGCAAGCAAGACGCGTCTGCTGCGTCTTAAAGCGGGGGGACTTCTTAGGTGGCTCTTACCATTTAAGGTCTTACTAAAATCTGACCATGGATGCAAACTGTCTGCGCCGTGCCTCCACATCGGCCATATTTATCTGCTGGAGGCGTTCGATGCTGAAGCCCTCTACGTTAAAGGACGCCAGTATGGTCCCGTAAACGACGGCCTGTCTCAGGTTCTCAGTACTTGCGTTACCCATCTTTGCCAGGTAGCCCATCGTCCCCCCCGCAAAGCTGTCCCCCGCGCCGGTCGGGTCCTTTACGTGTTCCGTTGGGTAACCGGGCACAAGACAGAAACCTTCCTCAGTAACCACCAGCGAACCGTGCTCCCCCTTTTTTATTATCACATAGCTTGGGCCGAGCTTTTGCAGGGACTTGGCGGCCTTTATCAGGTTGTGCTCGCCGGTAAGCTGTCTGGCCTCTCCGTCATTAAGTATAAACGCATCTATTCGCTTCAGCACCTCCAAGAGCTCCGGTTTGCTCTCGGTTATCCAGTGGTTCATCGTATCTGCGGCAACAAAGTCAGGCTCGTTCATCTGGTCTAGCACCTTTAGTTGCAGGGATGGAAGGCCGTTTGCGAGAAACACGAAGCGGCTGTCCCTAAAAGGTTCAGGAACCCGCGGCACGTACTTACCGAATACGTTCAGGTCCACAGAGAGCGTCTCTGCGACGTGCATCGTGTCTTTATATCGGCCCGACCAACGGAAGGTCTTGCCCTCCATTACCTCAAGCCCCCTCATGTCTATATTCTTTGCCTGTAAAATACTTCGGTAGTGATGTGGGAAATCACTTCCCACCACACTGACCAGCCGCACAGGGGTAAAGAAGGTGGCCGCCCACGAAAAATACACCGCCGAGCCGCCCAACACCTCCTCTGCCTTGCCGTGGGGCGTCTCAACTGTATCTATACCCACTGAACCGACTACTAATAACGGCATTTTTCCCCTCTGTTATTATTACTCATTCACTTTATAAAATAAAAATAGAGCGGGCACTCACAATCTTACACGCTGCCGGCCTTACAGAACGTGCTGAGACAGTGGGATATCCTTCGCAGGGTCTTTTCCTTGCCCAGCAACTCCATTGTCTCAAAGAGTCCAGCGCTCACCGTCTTTCCCGTCACCGCCACCCTGAGGGGTTGCGCCAGTTTTCCAAAGCCAATGCCGCGTCTCTCTACCAGACTGCGGAGACACCTTTCCAGCGATTCCTTGTCAAAATCCTCGACCTTTGACAGCTCGGAGTGGGTTTCCTGAAGCAGTTCCGGTACACCATCCTTCTTAAGGTGTTTCTCCACCGCCGTGGGATCGTAGTCAACCTCCTCGGTAAACAAGAAAGCGGTCTGGACGTAAAAGTCCGCTAAGGTCTTAAACCGCTCTATATGCAGTTCCACCACCTTCTGCAGCCAGCCCTCCGGCAGCCTATCTGGCTCTACACCGGCCTTTTGCAGAAAGGGCGTCAGCCTCCTGAGCAGCTCGTCCGCCGGCAGCTGCCTTATGTATAGACTGTTCATCCAGTCGAGCTTTGTATTGTTAAACCGGGCACTGGTCTTTCCCACGCGTTCCAGTGTGAAGGACTCTATCATCTCCTTTCTGGAAACCACCTCACGGTCATCGCCCGGCGCCCACCCGAGCAGTGCGATAAAATTCGTAAGTGCCTCGGGCAGGTAGCCAAGCTCTTTGTATTCCCTTACGGACGTTGCGCCGTGGCGCTTACTGAGGCGCGCGCCGTCCTCACCCAGTATCATCGGCAGGTGGGCAAAGCGAGGCAGTTCCACGCCGATGGCGCGACAAACGGCTATCTGCTTGGGCGTATTGGCTATATGGTCGTCCCCGCGGACAACGTGTGTAACGCCCATCTCCACATCGTCTATGGTGCAGGCAAAGTTGTAAGTAGGAAAACCATCCGCCTTGAGTATGACGAAATCTTCTATAAGTGAACCGTCGAACTTTATCTGGCCGCGTATGATGTCGTCGAACTCTATCTCTTCATCGGGCATCCTGAAGCGTATGGCACGGCCCTTTTCATCCTCGACCCAATATGCCTTGCCGTCTTTAACGAGGTTCTCCGCATATCTATCATATATCGCCAGTCGTCGGCTCTGATATATCGGACCGGCGTCCCAGTCTATCCCCAGCCACTCGAGACCCTCCTTAATGTCCTCTGCAAATTTGTCCTCAGACCGTGTCTGGTCGGTATCCTCTATACGAAGACTAAATATGCCACCCATGTGCTTGGCAAACAGCCAGTTATAAAGTGCCGTCCTTGCACCACCGATGTGCAGGAATCCGGTGGGGCTTGGTGAAAACCTTACGTGTACCTTTTTTTCAGTCATGTTGGATATGGAGACCTCTGAGAAGGTTTGCATAATTGTCATTCTGAGGAAATGAAATCTACCTGGGTGGAAAGAATGTAGCGCTGGAGCTTGCTCCAGCGTGTAGCGTGGCAGCAAGCTGCCACGCTATACATTTCGCTCATAATTACAATTACGATGTTAGAAATTTTCTCAGAATCCTATATGTTATCAAAATGGGAAGTTTGGGTAACTTTCAAGGACCGAAAAGGGGCTTCTGGACACTTTAATGGGATCATCCTAAGCCTAACCAACTTTGGCCGTTATGCTACAGAATTGCCTCTGGCGTGTCAAGGAGTTTGATGTGGGGTTGCAGGCAGAAAATTAGTTATGGGTAGTATTGACATACCCTCGTGGCCATCTTTATTGAGGAAAAATTGCAGCACGCATTTCGCTTATCTCGGAAAGGATACCAAAAGTGCCCATGGTAGATGTATTTTACACGGCCATTAAGGTTCTTGACCGTAAACAGAAAGATACCCTTTGGCGAACTTGTACCTGTTCGTGCGGACAGCCGTCCGCCAGAGGCGGACTGTCCCCACGATATGGATACAACTACCTTAGGATTCATCCCAGATCGTTGTATTCCCTTATCTTAAAACCGACGCCCAGCTCACGGGCTATCTGCTCGCATGCTCTGACGTCTAGCCCCGGGACATTCACGACACTTAGTGTAACGTCGGGAAGTGTCTCTTTTGCAGTCCGGGCGAAGTCTATTAAGGCAGAGTGGGCCCTGTCGCCGTACTTGGGCGAACAGAGGGCCTTATATTCCTCACTGTTCGCGCTGTTCAAACTTATGTACACGGAGTCTATCAGGCCGCCGAGCTCCCTGGAGATGGGTCTGCCGTTTATTAGGTCCCCTTGTCCGTTTGTGTTTAGTCTTATCTTCTTTGCGCCCTTTTCTCGGAGGTGTTTTGCTACAGTCTTGATTACGTCGAGTCTCTCTGTCGGCTCGCCGTATCCGCAGAAGACCACTTCTTTGTATGCCTTGACGTCCCCCATTTCCTCGATGGCCTTGATAACCTCCTGAGAGGAAGGTTCCTCATCGGGGTCAAGCCCCAGGTAGTGGCCTTTTACGTAGGGGCTCTCCTCTCTGGGACAGAAACTGCATGAGTTTGGACATCGGTTAGTGATGTTGAGATAAAGAGAGTTTCTTATTTTATAAGCAACCCTGCTGTTTTGGTTGTCATTCCCGTTGCCGCCGATGCCGAAGAGCCTCATGGCGTTGAAGGTGGTGATTCTGGCTATATCCTCTTCGGAGAGGCCGTAGAGCTGCGCGAATACAGGCAAAACGTACCTCAGATATGCAGGTTCGTTCCTCTTGCCCCTCCTGGACTGAGGGGCAAGGAATGGGGAGTCCGTTTCAAGGAGCAGTCTTTCTACCGGTACTGATTTAACTACCTCCCGCAGTCGGTGCGACTTTGGAAAGGTAACCGGCCCTGCAAATGATATATAGAAGCCCATACTGAGGCACTCCTCGGCCGTCTCTTTGGAGCCGCTAAAACAGTGGAACGCACCTTTTAACGGCCTATCGGAGAATCTCTTCAGCATGCCGAGACAGTCCTCCGTTGCCTCCCTGTTGTGTATGATGATCGGAAGTTCCAGCTCCAGGGCGAGTTTGATGTGTCTTTCAAACAGCCTCTGTTGGTCTTCTTTAGTGCTGTAATTATAATGGTAGTCCAGCCCTGTCTCGCCTATCGCAACCACCTTCTGCCCTTGGGCAAGGGTTTTTATCTCCTGCCAGTCTTTTTCCGTGCTCGACGTGGCGTCATGGGGATGGATGCCCACGCTGGCGTATATAAAGGGATATTCCTGCGCAAGCTCTATTGACCTCTTGCTGGATGCGACGTCAGTGCCCACCTCTATCAGGTAATCTATCCCTTCAGCCGTCGCCCTGCTTATGACCTGTGTAAGGTCTTTATCGTAGTCCGGGAAATTTAGGTGTGTATGTGTGTCTACAAGCATGCCTGTTAAGCCTTCAAATAAAAAGCATCCTTTATGAGCTTCACCTCGGGGGCATTTGTGCCGGGGTCAAATAATACGGAGACTACATCGAAGCGGAATTGATGTCCGGAAAGATGTCTTTCTTTGATGTATTTCTGTGCTGCCTTGTATATGCGTCTTTTCTTTGTCTCTGTTACCCTAACCTCGGGCGGGCCGTATCTGCGAGACAGTCCGGTTTTAACCTCGAGAAAGGCTATTATACCCTTATCGTAGCCGATTATGTCGATCTCACTGGTGCCCGGCTTGTAGTTCCTTTGAAGTATCTTGTAGCCTTGCTTCTTTAGGAACTCTGATGCTACCCGTTCACCCTCAAGGCCAAGGGCCCTTCGGTCTCCTTTGATATACCTGCTCCTTTCGGGTGTGGGCGCAATGGAGAGGTTGGATCAACCTTGGGAGGGTTCTTCCTTCTCGGCAAATTTTTCTTTGAGCCTGGTGGCCTTTCCTGTTTTCGTACGCAGGTAGTAAAGCTTTGCACGCCTTACCTTTCCTGACTTTGTGGTCGTTACGCCTACAAGCCTTGGGGAATGTACGGGGAAGATACGTTCGACTCCTTCTCCCTGCACGATTCTCCTGACAGTAAAGGTCTCCCTGATCCCACTCCCTTTCTTGGCGATGATCGTCCCGCTGAATATCTGGATGCGCTCCTTCTCCCCTTCCACGATCTTCGTCTTTACGGCTACTTCGTCTCCTACCGTGATGTTTTTAACGGCAGGGTTCTTTTGCATTTTTCCCAGAGTGTCCATTATGTTCATGGGTTTCTTCCTCTCTTTGCTAAGCTCAAAATTTAACACAGCGGCGGTGGGCTGTCAAGGATTCTCTCCGTAAGTCTTTCTACAAGAGAAGTTAGGGATTGACATTTATTGCCGCTTGTAGTATCTACGGTCAGGGTTTGGGTTTCTGTCGGATTTCCAGGAGGATTTCGATCCAGGTGGAAGATAGAGGCAAGGTTGACATATCTGTAGTGGTGCCTTTATTCAACGAGGAGGAGAACATACCCGAGCTCTACAAGAGGCTGACGGGTGTTCTTAAGGGGTTGGGCAGGAAGTATGAGATTATATTCGTAAACGACGGCAGCACCGATAACACACAGCGGGTGCTTGAAGACGTCTTTCGCGGGGACAGTAGGGTAAGGGTCATCGAGCTGCGGACGAATTTCGGCAAGGCCCCTGCACTGTCGGCAGGTTTTAGTAACGTAAGGGGCGATATTGTTCTCACTATAGATGGCGACCTCCAGGACTGTCCGGAGGACATCCCGAAGTTTATCGAAAAGATGGACGAAGGCTTTGACATCGTAAGCGCATGGAGGATGGACAGGAAGGAACCTTTTCTAACCAGGAGGCTGCCTTCCGTCATAGCAAATTGGTGTATCGCCAGACTTTCGGGTGTTGACCTCCACGACTTTGGGAATGCCTACAAGGCCTACAGGGCAGAGGTGATCAAGGGTATAAAGATTTACGGTGAGCATCACCGTTTTATACCCGCCCTGGCAAAGAATTTCGGCGTGACTATAGCGGAGATACGGGTAAGGAATGAGCCCAGGAGGCACGGACAATCCAAGTACGGTCTGAGTAGGATTCCCAAGGTGTTTTTCGATATGATAACGTTAAAATTCCTTCTGACCTATTCAACCAGACCCTTGCACGTCCTCGGACCGATTGGCAGTTTTTTTGGCATCGTCGGGATATTTCTTGGTTTGAGGCTGGCGTATTTGAAGATTGCCCATGGAGACGTGCTTGGCACCAAGGTCTCTCTGTCCGTGTGTGTCCTTTGTATCTTTCTGGCGGTACAGCTAATCACCTTGGGACTCTTGGCAGAACTGCTTGTCAGAATATATTATGAGTCACAGGGCAAAGAGATTTATACGATAAGACGCGTTCTGGAGCACAAGACATAATGGGACTGTATCTAAACCTGTTAAAGCACATAGTATATAACAACATAAACCGGATACCTGCGCCCGCACTCTGCACGTTCCTGATTACCTGGAGGTGCGAGCTGAAGTGCTCCATGTGCAGCATACCCGAGCGTGAAGACAAGGCGGAGATGGATACGGCTCAGGTAAAGGCCGTCTTCGATCAATTAGACACGCTTGATGTGGTGAGGATTACAGGTGGAGAACCGTTTGTCAGGGACGACCTCGCCGAGGTCGTCCGCCACATAATAAAGGTTTCTGACCCAGGCACGATAATGATAAACACGAACGGCATACAGACGCAGAAGATAGTTGCGTTCGCAAGGGATTTAGGTTCTCCCCGATTTCACTTCAGGGTGTCGCTGGACGGCGTTGGGGAGCGGCACGATGAGATAAGGGGCCGCAACGCCTTCAATAAGGCCCATGCCACCCTGGAAGGTTTAGTCAGGGTGAGAGCGCGGCAGGGTATTGCCCTGGGTGTGAATCTTACCATTACCGGCAAGAACATAGACCAGATGGAACCCATGCAGAAGATGTGCAGCGACCTTGGAGTGGACCTTCAATATCAACTTGCCAGAGACGACCGCTACCTTCTGGAACCGCACCTCGATACTGAAGTGGGGGGACGCGGTGAATTTTCGTTCCTGGACCCCTTCTCACCCGAGGACATTAATAGAATATTAGACAATATTTCACGGGACACAAGGAGCTTTAACTTCAGGGAGGGTTTAGTAAAAAAATTCTTCAATAAGGGTCTTAGGAACAGACTGTTGCATAATAAGAAGGTTCCTAATACAAAGTGTGTTGCGCTTACCAGCCATATTAGGATACTTCCCACCGGCGAGGTTCCCATCTGCATCCACAGCAATACGATTGTCGGGGACTTAACCAGGCAGAACTTTCATGAGCTCTGGTTTGGCGAGAAGATTGAACGTCACAGGAAGACGGTGAGAAACTGTCCTGGGTGCTGGATGCCGTGCGAGGTTGCGCCCAATGCCATATATACAGGGAGCATTGTAAAGGCGCTGTTTTAGGGTTGATTAGAGACCAGGTGCACCTTTCTATGTCCTATTGATGCGGAACTGAGGCTGTATACAGGACCGTTGTATTTATCTTTAAACGAGTTAAAGTAAGTGTCCCTCATTATGCAAAACACCCTTTCCTGAGTGTTGAAAAATCCCACCACCTCCCCTTCGTCGTCAAATATTTTCAGTTTTCTGCCGGTATAAAACACGTAAGGACCCATCTGGTGCAAGAATATTCCATAGATCCCAAGCGGTTTGTCCTTTGCTATCTTGACCGTTTCTTCACAAAAGGGCTTTGCGGTCTTGTAATGGTTAATCTCCGGGTTAATGATGATTGTGAGATAGCTTGCAATCAGCAGCAGCGATACGACGATTGTTGCAAAAAGTTCCCTCTTAAGCCTGAAGAGCGCCATGATGAACACGGCCGCACCGGAGAGGGCAAATAGCGTCCCCAGAGGGAGGGAGGTCTTAAGAAATTCGGGATACTTGTTATTGACGACCCATGCCGCTGCCGCACTGCCAAAGACCATTACTACCGCCAGGAACACGGCAGGCAATAACAGACCATTCTTGTAAGAAAGCGACTGCCTATCGGACAGGATGTCGTCCCAGAACCTGCCTACGATTAATGCGATGGAGGGAAACAACGGCAGGAGGTATTTCGCCTGCTTTGCCTCCGATAGGCTGAAGAAGCAGAACATGCCGATGAACCAAGCAAAGAGAAACAGCCTCTGGTCTCTTTCTTTATCGTTTGCTAACGTATTTAGTATGGCTGCGGGAAGAAAGACTATCCACGGGAAGAACTCCCAGGGAAGATTGATGAGATAGTAATAAAATGGACGCTTGTGGCTCCATGTTTCAAAGAACATGTAGAGGTTATGTCTTATTATCAGTTCCCAGACAAAGTTCGCTCCAACTCTCAGGTACACAGCGAGATACCAGGGCGAGACGATTAGGATGCAGACTAGAAGACATAGAAGCAAATCTCTCGTGAGAAACTCCCTCAGCCTCCGTTTAAGAATCAAGAATATCAGGATGGTTGAGCCCGGGAGGACGATGGCCGCCGGCCCCTTGGTTAACGTGCCCAGGGACATTAACAAGGCGCCAAGGAGGAAATATTTGCCCCTTTTTGCGTCATTCAGATAACCGTGGTAAAAACATGCCAGTGTAAGGTATACGAAGGCCGAATACACCATGTCTACCTGTACCCATCTGGCCTGGTGTAAATATATCGGCGAGGTAGCCAGTATCAATGCCGAAAGGAATCCTGTCCTTCGCCCAAAGAGTCCCTTCCCCAGCCAGTAGGTGGCGAGTACACCGATCATGCCCATTATAGCCGAGGGTAGACGTGCAGTAACTTCAGTGACCCTGCCTGCGGGGAGCGAGAATGCGGCAGCGGCCCAGTTGAAAAAAGGCGGCTTCTGTGCCGATGGTATCCCATTCAACCTGGGAATAATCCAATCTCCGCTCTCAATCATCTCCTGTGAAATCTGGGCATATTCCCCTTCATCAGGCGCCCAAAAGTCTCTGCCCCCAAGACTTAGGAAGAACATCGCCAACGTAAACAGCACTAATATGATTAAGGAGGGACTGTCCGTCTTGAAGAATTCTTCTCTGTTAAGCATTGTTTCCTGTTTTCTTTCTCGATGTCAGCTGAGGCACAACGGCAGGAGACGCTGGTCAGGTCTCCTCCTCTTTCTTCGTAAATGATAGCAAAGTCACGTACACTTTAAATAAGCAAAAAGGTCTTGACCCATCAAGGTGATGTAGAGCCTTCTTTAGGTTTGTTTGTGATGAGCATTAAATCCTTCATACTCTTTTTGGGTCCATGAAGCCTCTTTACCAGGTAGAGAGACATGTTGGTTTTCGATGTCAGCTCCTCATAGTCCTCTTCGTGAATAAGGCAGTAGACCATTTCTTTACCGCCCATGAATGAGACAAGCTCATCTTGAGAAAATATAATCTTTGGGTGGGACTTGGTGTAATAGATATGTGCAGGCCTGAACGTATTATAAACGGCCCAGGGTGTGCCTGGTTCAATGAGGCTTGATATTTTGAGACAAAGGGTTTTTTCGGAACGCGTCTTGTTGTCCCACAGGAACTGAGCCCTGCCGTAGGCGGCCTCAAAGGTGCTCGTTAACAGAAATATGAAGATGAAAAGTACGGTAAGCTGCCTTGCCCTAATGACGTACCGCAGTGTTCCTGCCAGGCAGACAAAGGCCACAGTAATGACGGCGATCATTAAAGGGGAGGGCTCGAACTGGTGCGCATGAAACTTTGAGAAGATATGAGCCACCGTAAGCCCTAATAAGACAGCCAGTCCGTATGCAAGTAGGGGTCTATTTTTTGACCATTCCCTTAAGGGTGGTTTTTCCATAAGTTCGTCCCAAAAGCTCCCGAGGAGAAGGGCCACCGCCGGATAGACGGGCAGGATATAGCGGCTGAATTTTTGTAGGGCTATTGAGAAGATAAGGAGCATGACAAGGAGCCACAGTCCGGCGAATTCTATCCCTTTTCTCCCTTCAACCGTCTTTTTTAGATACAGGTAAACTACGCCGGGCAGCGCCAGCGACCACGGCAGTGTGCCTGAGAAGATGTTTGAAAAGTAGAAGGAAAATTTGTCTACGCCGAGAGGGGTCTTTGCGTGGTGCGTAAATTGTCCTAATAGTCCTTCAAAGTATCCCCTGCCGTCTGAAAGGTATGCTGGAATCAGCCACACGAGTATCACTGCCGCAAGAAGGATACCCCCCCCAATCGGCTGGGTATCTCTGAGAAACTTAAGGTCGTTGCGCCTCCAGAGAAAGGCAGTCACGGTACCTCCTACCATCAAAAAGGTCACCGGGCCCTTGGACGTTATGGCTGCAAGCCCCGTGAGTATCCATGCCATAAGAAGATATCTCCTCCTGTAGTTCGGTTCGGTGTAGCCGAAATAAAATGCCGTCAGGGAAGCGGTGACTAAAAAGGCGGAGGGCACGTCTAATCTGGCCATGCAGCCGTATTTGTGGAACTGGGGCATACTGACCATTATGAGGGCCGCCAGCAGACCGGCACGGCGGTTAAATAGCCTTCTTCCAAGGAAGTAGACCAGCAGTATTGTTCCCAGGGCCATGAGCATTGAGGGCATCGTTGCGGAAAACTCGGTAACGTCCCCATAGGGCAGGCTGAGTACGGCCTCGAGCCAGAAATAGAGAGGCGCCTCACCGTAGTATGGGTTGTCGTTGAGGCGCAGGGCAAACCAATGCCCATCCAGAAGCACTTCCCTGCCAATCTGGGCATACTGGGGTTCATCCGTCCCCGTAAACTCCCGTACCCAGAGGTTTGGGAAATATATCACTAACCACAGGGCTACAAGGATGAGCACGGCGGTTCTGCCACTGCCCTGAAAGACGTCTTTCATATCTTAGCTCCTGGTGAAACGTCACCGGGCTTCCCCGGCCTATTGGAGATGAGAATGAACGTCTTTGCCCTCTTACCGGTCTTTTCGAGCTTCGTTATCTTGAAGGCCGGTACGTTAAGGGCCGAGAGGTTTATTTCTGCATAATCCGTTTCGTCTACAATACAGTAAACCCTATCCTTGGATGAGAGGAAATCTGCAAGGTCCTTTTCCGTATCAATGGTTCTAACATATGTTTTTCCGTAGAATACGAAGTCCGGGCTGAAGAACTTGTAAAGCGCCCAGCGCGCACCGGGCTCCATATTTGCAAGCGCCTTTTCGCAAACGGCCTTTTCCGTGCCTGCCTGACTCTCAATGGGCAGGGTTATCTGTGCGTATGCCATCTCAAAACTGGTTATCATTATGAAAAGGCTGATGAAGAGGGTCTTGTATTGACCTGCCCGAACTGATGACCACCAGGTCACGAGGAGCGCTATCAGACACAGGGCTATTATGTTGCTGGTAAGCGGGGTTAACACGATGAAGCCGGAGGTCATGATTACCGCGGCTATTCCGGCACATAATGAAAGGATAAGGGCGAGTATTACCTTTATCTTAGACCACGTCTCGTAGGTCTTTGCAATGTAGTCCTCCCACATGACCGCCGCGGCCAGGGCGATCGTAGGGTACATGGGCAGTATATACCTTGAGCGCTTTGCCATGATGAGCGAAAAGACAATCCACATGGCGATAAACCACGTTGCGGAAAAACGGAGTCCTTCCCTGTGCTTGGCGTCAACATCGCCGCGCCTCAGGTAGAAAAAGATTGCAGGAAGGATTAAAGACCAGGGAAGTGTGCCGACGAAGGCTTCCGTGACGTAATAAAAGGGTTTTTCGTACTCCGGGCCCTGGCCAACATGATAGCCGAAGTGTCCTACCAGTCCTTTGATATATTCCGACCCGCCCAATGCGTATCCTGGGAGGAGCCATACCGCCATTGTGGCCGAAAGGATAAACCCTCCCAACACGAGTTCCATCTCCCAAATGCGGTGAAGTTCCCTGCGGCTGAGCAGGTACAGTAATATGACCGGCGCTATGAGTACGACACCAAGTCCCTTGGTAAGCATGGCCAAACCCATCAGGAACCAGCCCCATAAGAGATACCGTCTCTTATCGGAAGAAGTGGTTAGACCGATGTAGAAAGCTGCGATACTGGAAGTTATAAAGAAGGTCAGAGGAGACTCCAGTTTTGCCACACAGGCGTATTTGTGGAAACCGGGGCTGGAGGCAAGGATTATGCCCGCAATGAAGCCCGTTCGTGCGCTGTAAAGCCTCTTGCCCAGGAAATAAACCGCCAGCACTGTACCCAGGGCTGAAAGGGCCGAGGGCAGCCTCACCGTGAATTCGGTTACGTCCCCCACCGGCACGCTTGTCAAGGCAATTAGCCAGAAGAACAGGGGGGGTTTATTGTAGTAAAGCTCACCGTTGAAGTACGGCGCAAACCAGTGCCCGTTAAGTAAGATGTCCCTTGCTACCTCTGCGTAGAGGGTCTCGCGGCCGCACCACAAGTCTCTCCCGGCCAGGTTGGGAATGTATAGTATCAGGCAAAGGAGTGCCAGTATTATGGGAAACGAACGTTCCTGTGACAGTGACTCTTTACTTAAATATCCTTTCATTTGGTACCTTTATAATTTGCGAATTCTGAAAAACATTGCGCAATTGCTATTTTGAGGGAGGCAAGCGGTAGACAATAGAGTCGCGCCTGAGGCAGACGCACCTCCAGCGTATCTACTTCGTTCTCAGGGCAATTTTCTCGTACTCGCAATTTTCAAGTGACGACTTATCCGCCGATTGGCTGATTCGAAACCAGTATAAACACTGTATTGTCCTCACTCGGTCCCTTTAGTTTGGCCACCTCGATTATAGGAAGTTTTAACTCCCGCAGTTTTTCTTCACTTATCAGGCAATAGACCCTTTCCTTGGATGAAAGAAATTCGGTCAGTTCCTTTTCAGTATAGACGTTTTTGGGATATGTCCTGGTATAAAATATATACGCTGGTCCAAGATTACCGTACATGGCCCACTTGGCGCCGGGTTCCATGTGTTTAACAATGTTCTGACAGAGGGCCTTTTCCGATATCCTTTCATTTTCTCTTGGCAGGAGAAATTGATAACGACTGACTCCAAAGGCGATTAGTATCAGCAATGTCGCCCCAAAGATAAGGCGGAACTGTGCGGCGCGCAGTGCAAAGTAGACCGCCGAGAACAGACATACTGCGCCCAGGGCAAGACTCAGGGCCGGAGACGGGAGACAATGAGACTCCAGCAGCGCTATCTCCACGCCAACTACCACGGCAAACAGCAGGAGCGGAAAGGTCTTTAATCCCGGCCATATCGGTGCACTTTTTGCCAGATACCCATCCAACGGGACTGCGGCAAGCAGTGCCGCCGCAGGATATAAAGGCAGTAAATACCGGCTGTGTTTACTGGTAATCATGCTGAGGATTAAAAGCATAACCAAAAACCATATGCATGGCAACCTGAGTTCTTCTGCATTATTTTTGTAAAAGGTAAAAATTGCTACAGGAATCAACAAGGCCCAGGGGCCGAGTCCGAGCAGCTCCGGCAGATAAAAGTAGAAACTCTTTGGATGGAATTCATTTGTTGCATATGAGATTAGCCACGAGTAAAGCCCCTCGATATATGAGTATCCCCCTTCCTGGTAGGCCGACAGGAGCCAGCCTGCAATGGTTGCGGCGAAGATAAATGCGCCGAGGAGTGTCATCGGCGTGGCTAGCAGCTTAAGCGCTTTTCTTGAATAGAGATACAAAAATACTATCAGTGCCATCATCGCCGTTATCAGCGGCCCCTTTATCATTGTTGCCAGGGCGGCAAAGAACCAACCGAGGAGGCAATAGACGTTTTTGGTGCGAACTATGCCAAGATAAAATGCGGCCAGGCTTGACGTGGTGAAGAGTGCAAGGGGCATGTCTATGCGAACCATGCATGCGGACTTATAAAATTGTGGTGATGAGGCGAGGATTAGCGCCGCAATCAGGCCGACGCGTTGGCTGGCGAGTTCTTTCCCAAGGAGGTAGACTACCAGTACCATACTCAATGCGCTGAGGGCGGAGGGCAGCCGTGCGGTAAATTCGGTAACGTCACCCACCGGTATACTCACTAGGGCGATAAGCCACGGGTAAACGGGGGGTTTTATGGTATATACCTCGCCGTTGTAGTGGGGTATGATCCAGTGCCCGTCCACGACCGCCTCTCTAGCCACCTCCGCATACTCCGGCTCAACACTCCCCCACAGGTCCCTGTTACCCAGGCAAGGGAGATACAGGAAAAGGCATAGGACGGTTAAGATTGTGACCCAAGGCAGTTCTTTCTTAGGGAGTTCTTTCATCTAATTCTTCTATTATCTCGTAGTCAATGTGCGTGTTATGCATCCACTTAACTGCCAGGAGGTCTACTAGATACTTAAACAGGCGGTTTCTGATGTTGTACTTGGATTGTCCGTGTGTCCTTGGATAATGGGTTATCGGGACTTCTATTACGCGAAAACCCTCCATCCGGCAGAGGGTTGGGTAGAAGCGATGCAGACCCTTAAACAATTTTACCTTTTGCGTCACCTCTCTTTTCATGACCCTCAGCGGCGAACCGGCGTCCGTTGCGTCATCGCCTATAAGTTGCCTCCTGACAAAGTTGCCTCCCCAGGAGAAGGTGTTTCTTATCAGGTCGTCTTGTCTCTCGACCCGCTGGCCCCAGACTACGTCATAGTCTTTGAGTTTTTCCAGGAGTTTTGGTATGTCCTTGGGTTCGCTTTGCAGGTCTGCGTCCATGGCGATTATAATATCGCCCCTTGCTGCGTTAAATCCGGCGGCAAGAGCCGCTGATTCACCGCGGTTCTTCTTGAACCGTATTACCCTTACGTGTGGGTTACCGGCATTGATGTCCCTAAGAACGTCGAAGCTCTTGTCCGTGCTCGCGTCATCCACAAATATAATCTCATAGGGGCCTCCCAGCCCTTCAAAGACCTTCCGAAGCCTCGAGTGGAGTTCCTTGAGGTTCTCTTCTTCGTTGTGTACGGGGAGTACGACGGAGAACTTTTGCACATTAGCCACGTAATACCGCGGAGACCTCCTTTCGGGCTAGTTTACGTGCTGTTTTACGGCGTCTGCAACCGTTTCAATCTGTTCCTTTGTCATTTCCGGGTAGAGGGGCAGACTCAGGACCGTTGACGCAGCCTCCTCTGCCACGGGGAATGACCCTTTCCCCAGTCCAAGGTAGGCAAGGGCCGGCTGAAGGTGCAGGGGGATGGGATAGTGTATGCCTGTTTCAATGTTTTCTTCCATTAATTTTTTTCTGAGGAGGTCTCTATCCTTTACCCTTATGACGTACAGATGGTACACGGACTTGACCGTGTCCGGTACCTTGGGAGTAATTACGCCTTTTACATGCGATAGGAGTTTGTCGTAGTGTTGGGCGTGTTGCCACCGTTTTTCATTCCCCTTATCAAGGTATTTCAGTTTTACGGACAGTATGGCGGCCTGAAGCGCATCCAGCCTGCTGTTATAGCCTTCGATTTCATGGCAGTATTTTTCCTGTCTCCCGTGGTCTCTGAGCATACGAACCTTATCGGCGATGCGCTCGTCATTTGTAACTACTGCGCCCCCGTCGCCATAGGCGCCAAGGTTCTTTGAGGGGTAGAAGCTGAAACAAGAGACGTTTCCTATCGTACCTACCCTCTGACCCCTGTACTCAGCGCCGTGGGCCTGGGCAGCATCCTCTATGAGTAGCAGGTTGTGGGTCCTGCAGAGTTCTTTCAGTGCTTCCATTTCTGCGGGCTGTCCGTAGAGGTGGACGGGCAGTAGCGCCTTGGTGTTTTTGGTAATCTTTTTCTTTGCCTCTCTTGGGTCCATATTTAACGTCTCGGGGTCCACGTCGGCAAATACTACCTTTGCCCCTGCGAGACTTACGGCCTCTGCGGTAGGGAATGCCGTATTGGGGACGGTGATTACCTCGTCTCCGGGCCCTATTCCAAGCGCCCTCAGGGAGAGGATTATGGCATCCGTGCCGCTTGCCACGCCGATTGCAAACCGTGCCTTGCAAAATCTGGCAAAACCGGCCTCAAACTCCTCTACGTACTTTCCAAGGATAAAGGCGCTTTCTTCAACGACGTTTCTCATTGCAGACCAGATTTCTTCGCGGGTTGCCTGGTACTGGGCCTCAAGGTCTACTAGTTTTATCTTTTCCACAGTAGCTGTGTCCTTCATCTTATTTCCCTCTGAATTCAATTTGCAATCGTTATTGCCTTTCCACCCCTTTTCAGCGACTCCTGTGCCGTCTCAAGGACCTTGACGACCCTCCGACCGTTCTCGCCGTCGGTGAGCGGCCTCAGCCCCTTTTCGATGCATTCCACGAAATGTTTGCATTCCAGATAAAGCGGTTCGTAGTCCTCTATTTCGGGAATTATCACCTCGCCCTTCTTTTTTACGTATTTGTCCTTTTTTTGATTGAAGCCGTCGGCGCAGAGTTCGTTTCTCATTACCTTCACTTTCCCGTCAGGACTGAGTTCGTCGTAGATAATCATGTTCTTGCTGCCCACCACCGTGGTGCACCTAACCCTCTTGGGGCTCAACCAGTTTACATATATTTCTGCATTTATTCCAGAGGGGAACTCCATGGACATATGCACTACGTCTTCTATCCCTTTCTGCAGGTAGCTGTAACCGCGCGCGCTCACGCGCCGGGGTTCCTGTCCCAGCCAATAGATCATCATGGAGACGTCGTGAGGGGCTATGTTCCACATGGCATTTACGTCGGCCTTTACCGTGCCGAGGTCTGTCCTTTCCGAGTATAGATGGTATATGTCCCCCAGGGTGCCCGCGTCAATGATTTCTTTTACTTTCCTTACGGCGGCGTTGTATTCGAAGAGATGTCCCACCATAAGGATGAGCCCGCGCTTCTCGGCCAGGCGTATCAACTCCTTACATTCGTTGTTGGTAACCGCCAGTGGTTTTTCAACGAAGACGTGTTTCCCGTTGAGCAGGGCATCCCTTGCGATCTCATAGTGAGAGGCAGGTTGAACGACAATTGCCACGCCGTCTATATCGTTGCCTTTTAAGAGGGCAGAGTAATCGGCAAGGAATTTTAACTGGGGGTAGGTCTTGGCGACAAAGGCACGTCGGTCGTCGCTGCGTTCGCACACGGCATGCACCAGGTCAGGGTTTATCTTTAGGAAATTCCGGATCAGGTTTGGACCCCAATAGCCTGCCCCTATTATCGCCAGCTTAGTCATTCCCCTCCAACCCGCACCTTCCGCGTGTCAATAATGGATAAAAACTCTTCGCAAAATTCTGTGTTTAGTCTGTTGTATCTCATTTAAGTGTGAGGGTGTTTATCGGTTCGCTGTATAAATAGGGCATGGTATGTTGTACCCTACATACCAAGTAGTCACACGACACCAACAGCAGTGCTGCCTATCTTTTTGGTAAAATAATATCTTAGCAAAAGAACGTTGAAGAATCACGGGTAAAACTTTAAATCGTGTAGGTTTAAATCTTTCCGTATAAAATGTCAAACTAATTTTTACGGCTTGAGATGGCCCGGTCTTATGGTGCTGCTTACCCTGGTGGCCCCTAGATTAAAGATGAGCGGCGAGTATCTCATGGACAAGCTATTGCCGTTCAGGGAGGGAGATTCTGCGCACGTAGATAGCCCATAGCGAGACCGTTGACCTGGCACGGGTGGTCCGTCAGGATGTATTTACGCTTGCGTCGGATTGCCGTGGTGCAGAGGACTATGCCGTATCCGCTAGGTAGTTATCAGAGGTACGGGAAGAATGAGTAGGTATTTGTGAGCCTCAAGCTTCCGTCTCTTACTAGCAAGGCACTTGGTCGGTTCCATAGCCAGGTATCACCCGTCGGAAACCGTTAGACTTGCCGCTTGTCAGGTTTTAGCTTGATTCTGCCTTTTCCAATTTTTTGTTGACGACGTATAGTCCCTCTGTACTGTTACACTTGATGCAGTGGATTGCCGTACCGATTGGGCTGTAATACAGCTCCTTTGAGTCTGCTGCGGACTTTACCTTGGAGAAATCCGCGCCGCAGTTCGCACACATCACGCGACCGTTACTTACGGCCTTGTCAGGCCTGGCGATGCCCGAGTAGCAACAGGCTACACTGTCACCGATATTTTTGTAATCCTTAAGGACGAAAAGCAGGGCTCCTTGGTCGTAGACTTTGACGATTGCGCAGAAAACGCCGCAATCGGTTACTACCGGATATGTTGTCTGAGCTATCTTCTTCGCCGCCAAGTTTATCTCTGTCCACGGCCTGTTTAGCAGTGCCTCCAACTGACTCGCCGCATCCTTGCGGATTCCTTCATTTTCATGCCTTATGGCTTTGCTCAAGGCCCTGAGCGACTTGCCCCCTTTTAATGACATTGCCTTTTCAGATTTTGGTTTGTTTACCGCCTTTGGCTTTTTAGTCTTCTGTTCTTGTTTCATTATCTTTCTCCGTTAGATCCCCACCCCCCTGTCGCGCTACTTATTTTTATACGCATTTATTTTAGTATACTTAAGTTCTAAATGGAATAAAAAATAGACATTGTTGTATCCGGGCCGCCGCCCCCTTTGTACGTGAAGCAAGACCAATGGAGGATAGTAATTTTGTGGTCTTTTGTCAAGTGCTGATTTTAGCGGGAGTTATGAAAACTGCCTTGCGACAATTTCTGCGTATTCCGGGCGTTTTTGAGACGGTTAATCGGCAGTTGCTTGGAATGGAGTCAGATAAGTGGCGGATGTTGGTTGAACTTCAATTTAATTGTATCCATCTTGACCGATGTATAGGGGAATCCATTTTCTCAGGACATAACACACACGGCGGTTGTTTTTTGACCGGCGGGGACGGCCGTAACGTTACCCGGTAAAAAGGTCCAAAATAAAGATATCAGCTCCTATTATGAGACCCCTGCAATAGTGTGTGAGTTGCTCCAATTCTTCCCCTCCCTCGAGGGGAGGGGGTAGTGGGAGGGTGACTCTCTAACCTCCCAAGCCTGTCCATCCCAAGCAAAGATGACTATGCTAACAATCACCCCCACCCTTCTCTCCCCCTTGAAGGGAGAGGGAAAACTTGTTTTGAACCCCGGAAAGCACACTTTTTAGAGGTCTCATTATATCAATATCATAGTTTACGTTGACAATTTGCATGTTATCGTTCATCATAAAGTTTACAAAGAGACAAAATCTTTAGGAACGACCTTTCTTGCCATTGTACCTGGTAGTAAAGACAAGGAGACCACTGTGGGGTTTTTGCCGCAACATTACAGATAAGGAGGGGATAATGAGTGCGTTAAATCTAAGGACATTTGCAATTGTATCTGCATTTTGTCTGGGGTCAGTGCTGCTCCTGCCAACAGTTGCACTGGGAGAACAGGAGACAGACCTTAAGGGACAAATGCAAAAGAGAATAGACAGTATGGGGTTGTTGCTTGCAGGGCTTGCAGTAGACAATTGGTCTAAGATAGAAAAAGGTGCTCAAGGTCTGATAGAGACGTGTGAGTCTATCGACTGGTCAGGGCCGGGGAAGGATTTATTTAAGAAGCGGGATGAGGCCTTTTGCTCAGCAGCCCAAGCACTATTAAAATACGTCCAAAAAAAGGACCTGGCCGATACTCAACGGGCTTTTATACAAACGACCATTACGTGTTGGGGCTGTCACGATTTGCCGGTTACGAAGTAATAGGACCTGATCAGTTGATTTTCCAGATGCTCCAACCCGATGTGCCCCATTCCTACAGTCAAACCTTAAAGGGAGACAAATAGATGGCTAGCCGAACTTGGAAGAGATGCAGTGTTATGTCACTACTATGTTTGAGCTTGGCGTTATGCATGGGAGGTGTGGCCCATGGACAGTCGAAGGCGTATATCACGAAAATAATGCAGGGTAGACTCGAAAGTACCGAAAAGTTAATGGCAGGACTTGCAATAAATGATTGGTCCAGGATTGAGCAGGGTACGGATGCCCTGTTGAAGGCAACCCAGCCCGTGGGCTGGCAAGGCCCTTTGAAGAGGGAGCTTGACGAGCGTGACGATGCGTTACGCAACGCTATAAAGACACTCTCAACCTTCGTGGATGGGAAAAACGGCGACGGCGCCAGATTGATATTTATTCAAGTGGTGACGTTGTGCATGGACTGCCACAATTTGGAGAGAGAGTTTAAGTGATGCTTTAAGGGTGTTATTTGGGGTATTCTTCTTTACGTCCTCTTTAAGACGCTTTTGTCTTAACACGAGCCGTGAGAGGCGATAATATTGTATTAATCGTGGCAGGAGGTTGGGAGGCGATGGTGGGCGCTGGGGGACTCGAATTACCTACCCCTCGCGCGTGAATCCTTTAGTGGGTCTACGGCGAGGAGGCCCACCTTCATATCTTGTCACACCCTCTTCTGTAAAAGTTGCTTTTCCAAATAAGAAGGAGGCGATTATCAGCAGTGTTAAAGCACCCATAAATGGAAGAATACATCTAATACTAAAAAAACCTGCCTCCAGGTCCGTGATTAGCCCATACGAAACCGCGGTAACCATGGAAAGCAGGCCGACTACGAACTTATAGTCTTTACCTTGCCCAAGCTTTGTAATAAAAATCAAGGAGAACAATATAACAAAGATACCTGTTAGCGAAAAGGCGAGTATCTTCAGGAATCCAGCCATTCTTTCCCTCCTTTCGGAAAGCTGTAATTTATAAACTGCAACAGCTTACAAGAAATTATTAGCCTAGTAAACAAATTTTTTCTGGTGTCGCTAATGTGTGGCGGCCGTTGAACGAGTCAGCTTGTCATTATCCGGTGCAGAGGCAATATATTTTCTTGTTGTAGGCTGAACAGATGAAGAGGTTGTACGCAGGCATACTACTCAGATTAACGGTTTGAACGGCTCAGCTGTCATGAGCCCCTGTCAGATATGGTGGGCGCTGGTGGACTCGAACCACCGACCCCTTGCGTGTGAAGCAAGTGCTCTAGCCACTGAGCCAAGCGCCCTTGGCGGACATATTACCACGTCCGGCAGGCTTTTCAAGTCTCACACTTGTAACTTTTTATGCCGTTAAGTGTGCTGCAAGTACAGAAAAAGAGTCCTAACACTATTCAGTCATTCTGAGGGGGGGTGTAGCATGGTCCGCCTCAGGCGGATGCTGGCTTTCTCAAAGGTTCCGCGCCTAGGGCAACACGGTGGCTATCAGCGTGTCTTGACCTTAAATACAAACTCGTAGTTCTTGGGCTCACCGTTTATTTCTACAGGCAGCATCACCTTGAAGGTGGTCCTGTCCCAAGTGTCTATTATTGCGGGGGTTTTGAGTTCGGGAAACATGGGTTTTATTTTCCAGACAAGGAAGCTGCGGTCTATATTGTCTGCGGGCATTATCCATTCAGTCAGGCCTGATTTGGGGTTTATGACGGTGGGTTCCTGGGGTTTGTCCTTGTCCTCATATTTTACTTTTTTTGTGACGAGATGATGGGATATGCCGTCATTATCTACATAAGATGACTTCTCCCAGTTGATTTTTATGGGGTAGGTGCCTCTGTTCTCCAACAAGATTTTTATGTCGTCTTCTTCAGGCTCGAATGTGAACCGGATGTCTTTGTCCTCAAAACTCAGCGTACCCGTGGGCGGGCTTATAAGAGAGAAATTGTAGTGAAACACGTCGGAGATGTCCGTTTTCGGGGTACTGCAGCCGGCGGCAATGATAAGCAGGATTATTATTTTTAGACCTATGCACGGCCCTTTATTGGTCTTCTTCATCATAATTAACCTTTAGCAGAATGAGCCCCTTTGCCGGGGCAGTCGGTCCGGCAAGCCGCCTGTCTCTGGAATCGAGTATATGTCTGAATTCCTCTAAGCTCAGTTTGCCTTGGCCTACCAGCAGGAGCGTCCCGACTATTCCCCGAATCATCTTGTACAAAAAACCGTCGGCCTCTACCACGAAGCGTATATATCTGTCCTGTTGTGTGATATTGAAGGATTTTATGGTGCGTATACTGTTCTTGTTCCCGGATGACTCAACGCTGAAGGCACTGAAGTCGTGACGGCCTGTCAGGCATTCCGAGGCCTTTTTCATCATTTCAACGTCCAGCGGCGGGGAGCAGCGGTAGGATAAATTTCTGTTCAGTGCACACGGCACGCGGTCGTTAAGCACTGTGTAGGAATAGACCTTCGACCTGGCAGAAAATTGTGCGTGGAAGTTTTCGGGGACCTCCTCTGCCGATCTGACCACTATGTCCGGCGGCAGGTAGAAGTTTATTGCCGGGACAAATTTCTCTACGGGCAGGCCGGAGGACGTCCTGAAATTTGCCGCCTGCCCCAGGGCATGAACCCCTGCGTCTGTCCTCGAGGCCCCGTAAAGCACCACCACTTCCCCCACCACTTTTTCGATTGCATCTTTCACGCATGCCTGAATGGTCGGCAGTTGGTCCCCCTCGGTAGAATGGTTTTTAACCCGCTGCTCCTGCCACCCTGCATAATTCGTTCCTTCGTACTCAATCACAAGCCTGATGTTACGCATGCACCTTTGTGCGCTCGAGCAGTCTCTCGGCAATCTGGATGGCGTTGAGGGCGGCGCCCTTCCTGAGGTTGTCGCTCACTATCCAGAGATTGAGGCCGTTTTCAACCGAAGAGTCCTCACGTATCCTCCCTACAAAGGTCTCGTCCCTGCCGGCTGCCAGTGTGGCTAGGGGATAAATCTGGTGTTCTGGGTCGTCCATTATCGTCACACCGGGGGCCTTCGAGAGTATCTCCCGGGTCTCTTCCCTGGTGAGCTTTCTCTCCGTCTCTACGTTTACCGACTCGCTGTGACCCCTGATGACCGGTATCCTGACCGTGGTGGCGGTTATCCGCAGAGAAGGCTTCTTCATTATTTTTCTGGTCTCGTTTATCATCTTCATCTCTTCCGTTGTGTAGCCGTTCGGGAGGAATGCGTCTGACTGGGGTATCTGCGGCAGGGCGTTAAAGGCAATTTGATGGGGGAATATCTTCCTCTTATATTCCCCGCTGTTTAACAGGATGGATTCTGTCTCCTTCTCCAGTTCGTCAACGGCCTGCCATCCGGCGCCCGAGACGGCCTGGTAGGTGGACACCACCACCCTTTTTAGCCCGGCGGCATTGTCAATAGGTTTTAGTACTACCACCAGCTGGATGGTGGAGCAGTTGGGATTGGCTATAATCCCCTTATGCTTGGCAATTTCTTCAGGGTTTACCTCGGGCACCACAAGAGGCACGTCCTTGTCCATACGGAAGGCGGCGGTGTTATCAACCGCTACGGCGCCTGCCTTCACGCAGTGAGGCACAAACTCCTTGCTCACACTGCCCCCCGCACTAAAGAGCGCTATGTCTATGCCCTTAAAGGAATCCTTTCGTAGTTCCTCTATAGTCAGCTCTTCGTCCTTGAATTTCAGCCTTTTTCCCGCAGAGCGGCTGGAGGCGAGCAGTCTCAACTCCCTTAACGGAAAATCCCTTTCCTCAAGTATTCTCAGCATCTCAGTGCCCACCGCTCCGGTGGCACCGACTACTGCTACGCTCACACCCATCTTCTTGTCCCTTTCTTGTATGCCTGACTATAGGGGCACGTTGCAACGTACCCCTACCGTATTGGTTCTTGCCCGTGGGTGCCGCAGGGCTTAAGCCCTGCGGCACCCCACACCCTGAATAACCACTATCTGTCTCTCACCAGTATCTCGTCACTTATGCCGAGACGAGTTTTCAAGCCATTAATGTCCTTCAAAAATCGCTGTGCATCCTCCGGGTAGCCCGCCGTGGGTTTGAGTCCAGGAAGTCGTTCCTGCCAGAAACCGTTAAAAAGCTTGAGATACAGCTCCCTGATGTACTTACAATACATTGATGCCAACGCCACGGGCAGGTGCGCGTCTTCGGCACTTTGCAGAAATGATATCCTCATTCTCCTGCCTGACGATTCGTCCATCACCTCGTACTGCGAGGAGAACTTGCCGTCCTCCGATAACGTCTTTACCTTTGTACCCCTGAAGGCTCCAGAGAGCATGGGGCCGTATTTATCCCTCCCGCCATGCTTGCCGCAGACCACCTCAATTTCCGGATACTTCCGCCACATATCAATAATTAAATTAACACAGTTCTTAAATAGTAACAAGGACTTATTGCCCAGTCTTGCCACTTCCTTATTGAACTCGTACGGAGACATTACCGTACTCCTGGCAGCAAGATATTTTATTTCGTTAAATGACAGTATACCCTTTAGCTTGCCGTACTTTTGGGTTATGTTTGCCGTATTTGCCGTAGAGGGCAACCCAAGTCTTTTATTGTAGTACCAGGGATAGACCCTCAGGAGTCCTTCATCGTAGCAGTTGAGCGAGATGAGCAGGTCTCTTATGTCAGAAATCTTCTCGTCCAGACACATCTGAAAGGAAAGGACCCCCTCTTCCAGCCTGTGGAGTCCCTTTTGGGTGGAATATAGTTTTTTACTATCACCGATTACTATTCGGTTGTCGTTTCGCGCCCTGCCTCTCGGGCTTGCCACTGCTTCTTTGAGCATGTGCCAGAGGTCAGGCCCACCTATATCATTGCCTTGGCCTGCCGTCCCATCTGATTGCGGACTGACTGCCACGTCAAATGCCGTGGCAGTGATGACCAGAGGGCCCAACGTAGGCCCGTAACCCGCCTCATCAATTCCGACTATGACCGGCATTTGTTTTTTTGCAGGGACAGACCTTTAAGTCTGTCCGTGTATCAAGCAGGACAACAAGTCCTGCGTTGCCCTAGTGTCGCTTGTCATTCTGAGCGAAGCGAAGAATCCGAGTCTTATAGAGATTCTTTCCGCCTCAGGCGGATTTCACTCCCTCAGAATGACATTATGCAGGCTTCTTCAGAAGTCTTCAATTCTTAGTTGTATATAGTAAGCTCGTATTATATTCCCTCCCCTCTCAAAGTCAAAGCCAGCCCATTTCCCTTGACATTATATTTCCTAAAAAATATAATCATAACCACTTAAGTATAGAACATTTGGGAAATTAGGAGATAATCTCCTTGCCTCCGATTGAGGGGAAAATAGCCAGGATACTTGACGAGTACAACGTGGTAATAAACGTCGGCCGCAGTCAAGGTGTGGGGGAGGGAATGCCCTTTGTTATATTTACCGCCGGCGAGGATGAGGTGAGAGACCCCGACACTGGTGCGGGACTGGGTAAACTCGAAAGGGTAAAGGGCTATGTGTCTGCGAGCCATGTTCAGGATAGACTCAGTATCTGCACGGTACAACATTTGGCAAAGGGTGGCGGGGAAGGTAGAGCAGAGGTTCAAACCCTCAGTGGCGCCATGATGGCCGAGTGCCTGGGATACAGGTCCGGAGGAGAAAATCGGCTAAACGTCAACCCTTCTCAAATATCGGGGTCAGTGCAAGGAGGCCCCATATCCATAGGAGACAGGGTGCGCTCCATTGGAGAAGTAGGGAGGCCCAGCCAGGACCGGCGATGAAGATTGTAAGCACCTCTGAGTGCGACCGTACTAAACTGGTTGCGGGTATCAAAAGGCGTCTCAATACCTTTGAGGGAGCGTTTGCGCAAAACGTAGATTCAAGTCTCGCTGCAAAGATTTTTGGCGAAAAGCTCTCCCCGATCGAATCTGTTCGGCGCATCATTGCTGACGTAAAAGAAAGGGGTGATGACGCCGTGCTCTTTTACAATTGTGCCTTTGACGGTGTCTCCCTTAACAAGGATGAACTGCTTGTAAGTGAAGAGGAGACAGAAGACGCCTATAATACGATAGACAAGTCTCTCTTAAAGGCAATCAAAAAGGCGAAGGATAACATCACGGCATTTCAAGACCATGTTAAGATAACTTCGCCTGGCAGACTTTCAACCGATGGTGTCTCACTCGAACTTATTTATCAGCCGATAGAGAAGGTTGGTATATACGTACCCGGGGGTAAGGCCTCGTATCCGTCTACGGTGCTTATGTGCGCCGTGCCGGCGCGTGCAGCCGGTGTGGACAGGGTAGTTATGTGTACACCTCCTGGGAAGGACGGTAGGGTGTCGCCGGAGAGGCTGGTGGCGGCAAGAGAGACTGGTGTTGCTGAGGTTTATAAAATAGGCGGCGTGCAGGCCATTGCCGCAATGGCCTTTGGAACCGATACGGTGCCCAAGGTTGATAAGATAGTTGGACCGGGGAATGTGTTCGTTACAATGGCCAAGAAGGAGGTGTACGGCTACGTAGGCATAGACATGCTGGCAGGGCCCAGCGAAGTGGTAGTCCTTGCCGATGAAAAGGCCGATGCCGCCCTTATCGCATCAGACCTTCTGTCGCAGGCCGAGCACCCTGGGGCGGCCATGCTGGTGACACCGTCAAGGCAATTGGCCGAAGACGTCAAGACAGAGGTGGAAAAACAGCTTAAGACCCTGCCGAGCAGGAAACTCGCTGAGGAGTCCTTGCAGGGACTGGGTATCTTGGTGGTAACTAGAGACATGGAAGAGGCCGTTGAGATTACAAATTCGATTGCGCCGGAGCATGTCGGACTTCATCTGGAAGACCCTGAGGCCGTGCTGCCCAGACTAAGGCATGCCGGGACGGTATTCGTGGGTGATTTCTCTCCCGTAGCGGTGGGGGATTATATAGCAGGGCCTTCCCACGTGCTGCCTACCGGCGGTACCGCCCGCTTTTTCTCCGGACTGAGTGTAAACGACTTTCTTAGGCGGTTAAGCGTTATTTCCTTTTCCAGGAAGGCGTTGGTGGAGGCCGCACCGGACATTATAACTATGGCCGAGACCGAGGGCCTTCCTGCACACGCACAATCGGTGAGGATGCGACTTAAATGAGTTTCTTTCGCGACAACATAGAAAAGATGGCCGGCTACGTGCCCGGCGAGCAGCCCCAGGGCGAGGGTTATATAAAGTTAAATACCAACGAGAACCCCTTCCCGCCGTCCCCCAGGGTATTGGCCGCCGTGAGGGAGGCCGCTAGCGCAAGCCTCAGACTGTACCCAGACCCTATGGCCACCAAGGTCAGGGTAAAGGCGGCAGAGGTGTTCGGTACACGGCCGGAGAGGGTGCTGGTGGGCAACGGCTCTGATGAGCTCCTTGGGCTTATCGCAAGGGCGTTTCTCGGTCCGGGCGATAAGGTGGTATATCCATATCCGACTTATCTGTTGTATAAAGTCCTGGTGGACATACAGGATGCAACGGGTGTAACGGTCAATTTTAAAGAGGATTTCTCCCTGCCCGAAGGTATAGTGGTGAAGGGCGCAAAGGTAACCTTTCTCTGTAACCCCAATTCTCCTTCAGGGACTATGGTCTGGCCCGACGAGGTCGCACGATTGGCCAAGCGGATAGACGGGGTGCTTGTGGTTGATGAGGCGTATGTAGAATTTGCAGACGCAAACTGCCTCTCGCTGGTGGAGGACAACCCGAATGTTATTGTGCTGAGGACGTTATCGAAGTCCTACAGCCTGGCTGGCCTGAGGTTGGGCTTCTGTATCGCACAGGAAGAAATCATAGAGGGCCTTATAAAGGTGAAGGACTCATACAACGTTGGTCGGCTCAGCATGGCTGCCGCGGTAGCCGCCCTCGACGACCAACAGCACTTGAAGGAAAATCTGGAAAAAATCAAGGAAGTAAGGAGCTACCTCTCTGAGTCGCTTAGGGAGATGGGGTTCTTTGTTTATCCGTCTCAGGCAAATTTTGTGTTCGCACGCTGCAAGGACGCCGCCGCCGCAAGGGAAATCTATGAGCAGTTAAAGCGCCAGAAGATACTTATCCGGCACATTAACTACCATGGATTTGAGAATTGTGTAAGGATATCCATAGGCACAAGGAAAGAGATAGATACCTTGCTGGAAGCCCTGTCTGAAGTTTTGTGTGAGACAAAGAAGAGCTGAGCCGCAGCGGTAGAGCCGTGCCACTGGCAAGGTCTGCCTCCGGCACCACTTATCCGGCTGGGGCAGGGGCAAACCCTGCCCCTACAACACTAGCGTCCGATCGGTTCGGCTGAGCTCACCGCCGAAGCCTCCGTATCGGACGCACGACAACTTAAGATATGAGAAAATCGCAGATAGACAGAAAGACAAAAGAGACGGATATAAGGCTCACATTGGAGCTGGATGGAGACGGCCGCTGTGAAGGCTCTACGGGCGTAGGCTTTCTCGATCACATGCTTGACCTCTTCTCAAGACATGGACTCTTTAACCTGAAGGTGTCTGCGAAAGGCGACCGCCAAGTGGATGACCACCACACGGTGGAGGACGTAGGAATATGCTTGGGACATGCCCTGAAAGAGGCGCTTGGAGACAAAAAGGGGATAGTGCGCTTCGGCGACGCCAGCGTTCCCATGCAGGAGACCCTTGCAAACGTGGCCGTAGACGTGGGCGGCAGACCCGCACTCGTATTTAACGCCCCACTTAGAAATCAGAAGATAGGCGACTTTGACGCCGGCCTGGTAGAGGAGTTTTTGCATGCCCTCTGCACAAATGCCGCAATCAACCTCCACGTGAACGTACCCTACGGGACCAACAGCCACCACGTTGCAGAGGCCATCTTTAAGGGCCTTGCCAAGGCCCTTGCCAAGGCAGTGAGGCTGGACGAAAGGATAAAAGGCGTCCCCTCCACAAAGGGAATTTTGTAGGGGCAATTCATGAATTGCCCCTACAGTAGGAACCTTGACCTGATGTAGAAGGGACGATAAGAAGGAGTCAGAATTAAGAATTCAGGACTCAGAAAACAGAAATTATTCTGACTACTGAATCCTGTATTCTGAATTCTTAAGGCGACCCGATGTAGAAAGGATTGGGGGGCAGTGATTGGGGATGAGGAATGATGCAGGGAAAACTGGAGAAATCAAGCCAAAGAGAACCCTTAGAAGGGCATGAAAAATACAAGGAGACCGGCGACAGGCTCTTCAATGAACTGGTTCTTACCATACGCAAGTTAGGCAAACTTGACATGGCGGCCTTGGCGAGTATGGAGGAAAGCTACGGGAAGCTCTCCGATGTCAAGGAACGTTACAGGTGTCTAATAAGAGGATACCGTGCCGTCCGGCTTGCCCTGGTAGAGTCGGGCAACTCTATGGAGGCTCAGATAGTAAAGGATAAGGAGTCTCTGGCCAAGACCAGCTATTACTGGCGCTTTGGCCCGCGTTCCTCTGCTCTATGGAGCTGGCTGACCGGTCCCGACGGCTTGAAACACTTCGGATTGTTGTGGTTTTCTCTGGTGTTCTTTATCTTCCCCATCTTGTACGGGCTTGGAGACTTTGTTGCCTCTTCTAACCCGATCAGCGCCTGGGACTACGTCTATTTCTCCATATGCACCGCTACTACGCTGGTTTATGGGGACTTTATGCCCCATGGGCTTGGTAAGCTGGTAGCCGTGGTGGAAGGACTCTTTTCCTATTTTGGACTGGGGTTGCTCTTCTGGACGCTGATGGAGAAATTCAATGATGAGGTGTAGTCTGGAGGGATTAAGGGGGAGTCCTGTAGTGGCAATTCACGAATTGCCACTACGGGAGAAACAAGGACCTGCTGTATGATGGATTGCGACCAAGGCGTGGGAGCAAGCTCCCACGCTACATACAGATGGAGAAGCATTGGTTCGATGCAGAGGGGATTGAGACTTTTGTAGGGGCGTATGGTGATACGCCCCTACGCGGCGAATCGTATAGAATCGTTAGCCCAGTGAATGAGGGATTGCACGACATATAGGGGCGGGGTACCCCCGCCCCTATATGTGCCGGCCCGATAAATCGGGCAGCTACGATTATAGAAAAACCGTTCTCAAAGACTGGAGGCACTGAATGGGAAGTAGGACTGGCGTTGGATTCGGAAAATTTCTGATAATGCTTCTTGTGACCTGGCTTACCCCTTTTCCGGGGCTGGCCAATCTGTTGTTTTTGTGGCCTTTTCCATACTACAGGGCGGGGGCAAGTACCGCCCTTGGTGTTTCTATCGCCTGCTTCTTAGTGGTAGTGATATTGACGGCTACGGAATTTATAGGCGTGGCCGACGTAGCTTTCTATGTCACATTGATCATCATTTTGGTGATGAAGATATGGATGACGATGGATGCCGTCCGTGCCTTTGCAGACTAGAAGTTTATATACCCTATAGGGAGTTGGTGACACTGAGGACTTCTGAAACCCCCAAATTGTTATCCCTACGGGAGCGGACGCACCTGCAATTTCTATCCGGTCTGTCATTCCTGCGAAAGCAGGAGTCTGGATTTCGCATCGAGTGCGGAATGACATATATTGAGACCTCTGAAAAACGATTCTTTATGGAGCCCAGCGACTAGCCACTGGTGAATTTTCCATTGACACAGTTGACATTGGGTATTGAATCCGCTTTTACACAGGTCTATTAGTCTCCAGTCTTGATTTTTCTTCAGCTGTTTTTTATACTACTCCGGCATGGACGACTTGATTCCTGGATTCCTTGATAGAATTACCATGCGCTGGCAGGCGATAAATGCGACCGGCACCATCCCACAGGCCGTTCTGGATAGATTCGCCTATAACGCCCCTAAGGATTTCCTTCCTGAGACACCTGCATCGGATTTGGAAGTTGCCATCCGGAGGGCACGAGATTTCTTGTTGGGCATACAGAAGCCGGATGGACACTGGGTCGGTGAACTGGAGGCGGATACTACCCTCACATCAGATTACATCCTGCTGATGCACTTCCTGGCGGCCTCGGGTGGAGAGGTTGATGCCGAGCAGCAGAGGAAGGCGGCCAACTATATCCTCAGCAAACAGCTTCCCGAAGGCGGATGGAACCTCTATGCCAACGGTCCGAACGAGGTAAGCACCTCCGTAAAGGCATACTTTGCTCTCAGGCTTGCGGGCTGTTCTAAGGACGAGCCGTTTATGCAAAAGGCCAGGGAATGTATTCTTGGCCTTGGGGGGATCATGGAGTGTAATGCCTTCATGAAGATATATCTGTCTATCTTTAGACAGCTTGACCCCAAGTGGGCACCTGCCACGCCGGTAGAGATAATGCTCCTTCCCACTGTCTTCCCGTTTAGTATCTACGAGATGTCCTACTGGTCCAGGTGCATTGTTGTCCCTCTGGCGATCGTTCAGGCCCGGAACTACACCGTGGATGTCGGTTTCAACATAAATGAGCTGTACGTCAAACCCAGAGAGACTTCTAAAGACAGCATAGTTTGGGAACGGCCTGCCCTTACCTGGTACAATTTTTTTATAAACATAGACCACCTCTTCAAGCGCTACCAGAGGCGCCCTATCCGTTTTATCCGGGAGATTGCCGTTAAGAAGGCGACTCGCTGGATTCTGTCGCGGCAGGAAAAGTCGGCAGGACTGGGCGCCATATGGCCGGGTATCATAAATACCATATTTGCCCTTAAGGCCCTGGGTTATCCCAACGACCACCCTGAGATAAAGAGACAGCTTCGTGAGGTGCAGCTGCTTAAAATAGAAGAGCAGGACAGCCTCCGCATGCAACCATGCATGTCACCTGTTTGGGATACCGGCTGGGCAACTATAGCGCTGCATGACTCCGGCCTGTCGATGAACGACCCCCGATTTGTCAAGGCGGGCAGATGGCTTCTCGGTAAGGAGGTGCGTAACTACGGCGACTGGCGCATAAAAAATCCTAACGTGGAGCCCAGCGGCTGGTATTTTGAGTACGCCTGCGAGTGGTTCCCCGACACGGATGACTCTGCCGTGGTGTTAATGGCCTTACAGCGCATTGCGCTGGTGGCGGGTGTGGGGAAGGAGGCTGCGCTTCTGAGGGGCACAAAGTGGCTGCTTGGTATGCAGTGTGGTGACGGTGGATGGGGGTCCTTTGACAAGGATAATAACAGGCGGTTCCTGAATCATATCCCATTTGCAGATTTTGGCGCAATCCTCGACCCCTCTACCAGCGACGTTACGGGCAGGTGCCTGGACTGGTTTGGAAGGGTGGGTTTCGACGTGAACCATAGGGCCGTGGCCAGGGCGGTGGCGTTTCTCAAGAAGGAGCAGGAGAAAGACGGCTCCTGGTTTGGCCGCTGGGGAAACAACTATATATACGGCACCTGGTCCGCGTTGTCGGGGCTTGCCTCCGTGGGTGAGGATATGGAAAAGGACTATGTCAAGAGGGCAGCAGCCTGGCTTAAGAGCGTACAGTTGCCGGGCGGCGGCTGGGGTGAGAGGTGTACGAGTTATCATGACCCTTCTTTTAAGGGTAAGGGGCCTGCTACGCCGTCACAGACCGCCTGGGCTATAATGGGACTCCTTGCTGCCAGCGAGGCCGAATGCCCTGAGGTAGAGAGAGGTATAAATTATCTAATCAATATTCAAAAGAATGACGGCTCCTGGGATGAGGGCGAATGGAACGCCACGGGCTTTCCCAGGTTTTTCTATCTGGAGTATCATCTTTATCGCAATTATTTCCCACTGATGGCCATGAGCCGCTACAGGAACCTGAGGCGAAAGGAAGAGGTGGGTTAGTCTTTATATCCCTTCAATTGCAGCGACGCAGCAAATGCTTCTTCTTAAATACGGGTTAGCCGAAACTCCACTTGGCCATCTCAAGCATATCGGAAATGCTTTTAACGCCTTCAGTTATGACGCTTGCCTCAAAGCCGCAGTGCATCATGCAGTTCTTACACCTGGGGTCCTTGCCGGAGCGGTAATACTCCCAGTCTGTGTTTTCCATAAGCTCCTTGTAGGTAGGATAGTGTTTGTCGGTTATCATATAGCAGGGGCTCTTCCAGCCGAGGGTGTTTCGGGTGGGATTTCCCCAGGGGGTGCATTTGAGCTCCTTCTGGCCGGTCAAGAACTTCAGATAAAGGGGTGTGTTAAGGAGTCTATGTTTCTTGGAGAGTTCGTATATAAATCCGAACCGTTTTTGAATCTGCTCGCGTGTTAGGAAGATATCGTCGGTGTTGTGCACGAAGCTGAACCCCGGGGAGACCAGCATCCCGTCCACCCCGATCCCCTCCAGATAGATAAATAATTCCTCTATCTCTTCGGGTTTTGAGTCAAGGTAGAGGGTGGTATTGGTACATACCCTGAAGCCAAGTCCTTTTGCCTTCTTTATGGCCTCTGTAGCCTGTCTGAATGAGCCTTCGTGTGAGGTTATTACATCGTGGGTGTGTTCAAGCCCGTCAATGTGGACGTTTATGTAGAAGTGGCTGTTTGGTTCAAGCCTGTCCAGGGTATCTGTGAGCATCAGGCCATTTGTGCACAGATAGACGTATCGGCCCATGTTTACCAGACCCTTGACAATCTCGTCAATCTGCGGGTGAAGCAGCGGTTCGCCGCCGGTGACCGTGACTACGGGTGCATCGCACTCTTTGGCCGCCCCAATACACTCCTCCACCGACAGCAGGTCACTGTTGTCGCTGTATTCTATGATTCTCCCACAGCCCTTGCACGAGAGGTTGCACAGGTGGGTCGGCTCGATCATGAGTACCAGGGGAAACTTATCCCTGGATGCTAACCTGTTTTTTAAAAGATAACTGGTCAGCGTTGTGCCAAGTTTTACGGGTACTCGCATACTTATTGGGATACGTCGAGCATCTTAAACGGGCTGTCTTCCTTCGGTCCCACTATCTCAGGGGTCTGCCAGACCTTTGGCTTATCGACGTTGCCGATCTTATTTACGCCCGCTTCAACCCCGAAGATGGCCCGGTATCCAAACCTGGTGATGGCCTCCTTGGCGATTTTCACAGTGTTCTGCGCAACGAGCTGGACACCGTCTATAGGAGCATTTAGTACCTGCCCGGGTAGCAATCCCTTTTCACCATGAAAGACTGGTTCGCCTATGAGCCTGTTGAAATCTCCTCCCACGTCTTGAATCCAGTCTATGAGGAGATTTGCCCTCCAGAAGTTATTCTCCGTGAAGTAGAACCCAAAGATTAACATGGAGATGGTATCACTGACATCAAACTGCTTTATTTGCAGCGCATCGAAGAACTGGGTTGTCCTTACTACAAAGATGTTGCTGGGGTTTTCGCTTCGGAAGCCCGTTGCAACTTCCGTCATAGCGGAATTGACCGGCCTCACGGGTTGGCCGGGGATGAAGACGTCAAAGACATCGTCTATAATGCGAATATCACCCACTTCCAAGAGGGAGGCCACGTCTGCCACCATGTAATGGAGGTCGTACGGGTCGTCAATGTTGTGTATGTTGGTGCCCTGCTTGGGAACCTCCGGCGGATACTCCAATGGAAGTCCGCTGTCGGTGTGGAATGCGACCCTCTCGTCGCGTACGAAGACGGGACCGTCTTCCGCCTCTCCCTCATAGATGTCCAGTATGGGTTTACCGTCCAGCTCACCTTCATCGAATTTTGCCCCTGCCATCTTTAGCACGGTGGGTACTACGTCCATATTCCTGTGAGCGGTGTAATTAACTACGCCCTTTTTGATGTTCGGTCCGGTAATGAACAGCGGCACCCGCATGCTGTCGAAGAGGGGGTAACCGTGGTCTGAGGCAAGCCGACGGTCTGTCTGGAAGTCCCAGCCCTTCTTGGGTGAAACTGCAAAGTCCGGCGCAAACCTGTCTTTAAGGTTGCTAATGGAGTCGTCCCATTTTGTGAAGTGGGAAAAGGTAACTACTGCATCAGGGTATTCGGTCTCCTTTGTGGCTTCCAGCCATTCCCGTCCGGAATGGAACCCGGCAAACCAGTTGGGATCCTTGCTTATATATTTCATAAACGATGGCGAACTTGTATAGTGCAGCGGGTCCTCAGCTGCCGCACCGGCGCCTGCCTGTGTCATCGTTTCAACCGCATTGAAGGTGTTGTTACCGTTTTCATCCTGGTCAAAATCGGTAACGGCCCTGTACCGGTATTCGAAGTCTCGCTTGCCTTTTCCGGTGGGTCTCATCTCTATGAGGGCCTGGAGACCCTGGCTGTTTATGACCAATGATGCATCCCTGTTCTTGGTTGCCGGTATTATCACCACGTCAATGGGTTTATTGGCGATTATATTCGGAAATTTGTTTTGTTCCGAGTAATCTACCTTGAAAAGCTTGTCTATGACGTTTACGGGCTTTATCGTCGGATGCACCTGGTAGTGGGTAAGGTCGTAGTAGCTGTTGTTTTGCGTAAAGTTCCGTGAATACTTATGTTTGTAAGGCAGATAAATTACCGCCGCGCCGTAGCCCATGCTGCCCACGGCCATAAAGTCCTCCATATTCCTATCTATGTGTGCCCTGTTAAGGCGCTCGTCGTGCTCGACGTACTCTATGTTAAACCCTAAACCGCTGTCCTTGTCGAGTTCGCCGTCCCCATCCCCATCCACAATGCTTTTATAGAAGAAGTCATTGGCTATGTCGAATCTCTGGTTTATGAAGTCTTTACCGCCCATGTGGCCGTGGTCTGAATACAAGATAATATAGGTCTTGTCGTACACGCCTTCCAGCTTGAGCTTGTCGACTATTTCGCCGATGTTCTTGTCTATCAGATACATTGGTTTCCTAGCAGCGCCCCACTGGCCGCGGGGTGTCTCGTGGCTTTTTGCGTCCACACCGGGGAGCCACACGTACATCACCTTGTTCTCTTGTTTTATTACGTAGTCCAAGGAGAAAGCGGTGTTAATCTCGTCGAATTCATCTTTTGTCTGGTGCATGCCAAAGTAGCGTACGCTGTTGGTGAGGGTGTCTGTGTACCACGTTGGTATATGATTACCCATCGGTATCGGATTGAACAGCACCGGTATAACGGACGAGTACATCCGAATGTTGTCGTCGTGCGTTCTGTTGAATATGGTGGGTAGTTCCTGCTTCCTTGGGTTCTCATCTGTAACGTGGTCTACAAAGTCAGGATACATCCTCCTGGCGGCGGTTAATGGGCCGTACGGGGTGAAGAAGTGCTTTTCTTTTGAAACACGCCTGTCAAGGAAGACGTCCGATTTAATGCCGGTAAGGTCGCTGAAATTGGAAGAAATGAAACAGGCGGTGCTTGTCCAGGTGGTGCTTGGATAGACGGTAAAGGTGTAAGGGAAGTTTATGCCGTTGTCGAAGAATAATTTCTTTATGTTGGGTAAGTAGCCCTTATACGCCATCTCCGTGAGGACGTTGTAATCTATACCGTCAAGGTATAACATTAATACACGTGAGTCATCGATGGGCGTGCCGTCTTTACCTTTTCCTTCTTCTATTTTCCTTGCATCCTTTGTAACGAATTCCCCAGGCAGTGTACTATACATATCAACCTTTGCATAGAAATCGCCTATATTGTCTGCCACATTGAAATCGTTTATGCCCAGGTAAAGGTCTCCACTGCTCTTGGCCTCTACTACGGCGTCACGGCCTATCAAGAATATGTCGCCATTCTCTCCAATCCTGCCAATTAAGGCATAACAAGGCGCAGGTCCTTTCACGGCCGCAGGCAGAGGGAACTCGGTTGGCTCTGCCGGATAGCCCCGATGGAGATTTTCTACTGTCGAAGAGAAGTCGTATGTGCCCTGTGGGCCAACAACGTACTCATAATCGTGGCCGTGATAGCTCGACTTTTCTATTTGTACCTTTCCCTGAGCCGCTATGTGCATGTACTGGCCCTGCTGCACTGATATATCGGTCTTTGTCCAGGTTTGGGTTGATGGGACCTTAATGGCATTTGGTCCCAAGGTTATCTCTTCGTGGAGTGAAGGGGTGGTAGCGCAACTAAGTAGAGTACAAAATGACAAGAGTAATCCAAAAATAAAGAGATGCCTTTTCATCTTAACTCCTCCGCTTAGCTGGTTCTTAACTTTTAGATTAGGCCCCCAAAAGGAGCACTAATTATAATAGTAGTTTTCTTTATTTCTAGTCAAAAATTTTCCACCTTCTATTGCCTATTCGGCGGGCAAACATTGAAAGTACAGAACTTAACATATATTGTGGTCGAATACAACAAAATATTTTGAAAGAAATTTGAGGGAAAATAGTATTGCAAAAACTGCCGGAATCTGCTTGATTTACTTAGAAATGCCTGTGCGAAAGCCTTCGCTTTCCGTACGTTGCGTTTCAGATTATCAGGGCGTTGTTTGCCACAGTACGTATATGAAGAACTTTGTAAGTCCAGCGTCCGCAGAGACTTTTGTAAAAGTGGCATTATATAAGGAAGTTTCCCTAACTCCGAAGAGATATAAATGAGACCTCTGCAAAGGTGAGTTCTTCGGGGGTTCCAGATATATTTTGTTAATGCTTTTGGAGCTTCTTGGGATTTATAAGATATTGGAAGGCCTTTGAAGAAGTCAAAGGATAGAGCCGTCATTGCGAGGGGCTAAAGCGGCGAAGCAACCCAATCTTTTTAGTTAAAAATATTTACGAGATTACTTCGCCCCGCTCACAATGGTGCTTTGCAGCATCTGTGTGTGTTTTTAGTGCTCTGGCAGGGTCTCATTGGGTGGGCAGAGTAAAAAGGGCTTTACATGATAGGATTTGTATTTGCACTACCGCAGGAATTGGAGTCATTCAGGGTGAAATTGGGACCCTCAGCCAGACTTCGGGCAGAGGGCTTTACGTTTTATTATTCATGTGTTAATGCGCAGCCTGTTGTATTAGTAAAAAGCGGTATTGGCCGAGAAAGGTCCAGGAGGGCTGCGGAGAGTTTACTTAAGATATTTAGGGTGAATGCCATCGTATCTGCAGGGCTTGCCGGCGGCGTGAAGGACGGGCTGCGTACAGGGGATTTGATAATAGCAAAAAATGTACTCGATTATTCACGGGATGGTAAACCTGGCAGTGCGCATGCTGGTTATGCGTGTCATCAAGGTCTGGTCAACCTATCCTGTAAACTGGTAGAGGAGAAGGGCATCAAGTTCCGCTGCGGCGACCTCCTTACAGTAGAGGATGTAGCGGCCCAACCTGCCGCAAAGAGGCGGATTGGCGATACTACGTCTGCCGTGGCCGTTGATATGGAGAGTACGGGTGTTGCAGAGATTGCAAAGGCCTCCGGGACGCCTTTTTTGGCCCTGAGGGTGTTGTCCGATGAAATAGATGACGAATTGAAGGGCTGTGACTTGATTGATGAAGAGGGGAGGGTTAAGACGCTGAGGGTAGTTTCCCATCTTCTTAACAATCCACTGGATTTGAGATATTTATTACGGCTGCACCACAAAACTAATGAGGCCTTGGCTAACTTGGCCCTTTTCTTGCACTACTTTGTACAAAGATACGGAGAGGTTTCAAATCCCTTACACACACTGGAGAAACAGTATGCCCAGGACTTCGTCAAATAATAAAAAGGTGGGGGTTGTTATGGGCAGTAGCTCGGACCTCGACACCATGAGAGAGGCCGTTGAGGTTTTAAAGGAGTTTGGTCTTGAGTTTGACGTAGACGTGGTCTCGTGCCATAGGGCGCCTCAGCTTGCACATGAGTATGCCGCCGATGCGGAAAAGAAAGGTTATGCGGTAATCATAGCCGGTGCGGGAGGTGCTGCGGCGCTGCCCGGGGTGCTTGCCTCGCTTACCACGGTACCGGTTATTGGTGTGCCGATGGTTAATCAGGTCCTCGGTGGGGTTGACGCCCTCTATTCCATGCTTCAGATGCCCAAGGGGGTGCCGGTGGCCGTTGCAGGTCTCGGTAAGACTGGGGCGCAAAACGCAGCCATATTGGCCGTAGAGATACTCGGCCTGAGGGATTCCGGCCTTAAGCTGAGGCTGGCGGATTACAAAAAAAGACTCGCTGAAGATGTAAAGAAAGGCTCCGTAGAGGTCAAACGTGGGCTGGGCACAGGGGAGACTCATAAAAAGAGAGGGACAAAGAACTGATGTCTATACCTACGATAGAATGGGAAGGTGGCTTGGACGGCAAGGCAAAGCTTATCGACCAAACCCTGCTGCCGGGTGAGCTTAAGTTTATCTACTGCGATAATAAGGAGTGTATGTGGGAGGCCATAAAGACGTTGAGGGTTCGTGGGGCGCCCGCGATAGGCATCGCTGCAGCCATGGGGACATACCTCGGCATCCGCGACGTAAGTGTGAACAACTTCAATGATTTCTTTCTCAAGCTGAAGGAGGTCACCTCGTATCTGGGTACGGCCAGGCCCACGGCAGTGAACCTCTTCTGGGCGCTGGAGCGTATGGAGCATACGGCCCAGGCGTTCCGCACGGAACCGCTCGATACCATAAAGGAATTCCTGTTTGAAGAGGCCCTGGAGATATTGGGAGAGGACAGGGATTCCTCAAAGAAGATAGGTGAGTACGGCGCCACGCTGATACCCAAGGGCAGTACCATCATGACATACTGCAATGCCGGCGGGCTGGCAACCGGCGGTTACGGTACGGCGCTGGCCGTGATATATGCCGCAAAGGAACAGGGCAAGGTAAACAGGGTCTTTGTATGTGAAACCAGGCCACTTTTGCAGGGGGCTAGACTGACGTCGTGGGAACTCATGCAGGCCGGCATTGACGTGACGCTTATCTGCGACAATATGGCCGCCCATGTGATGGCCGAGAAGAAGATAGACGCCGTGGTGGTAGGTTCGGATAGGATTGCCGCCAGTGGAGACGCCGCAAACAAGATAGGGAGCTACGGCCTCTCTATAATTGCAAAGGAGCATAAAGTCCCGTTTTACGTGGCAGCGCCAATCTCTACGTTTGACATGAAGATTGAAAAGGGTTCGGAGATACCCATAGAAGAACGCTCACCCGATGAGGTCACCTTTATAACCGGCCACCGCATCGCCCCCGAGGGTGTAAAGGTATATAATCCCGCCTTTGATGTCATCCCCGCCGAGAACATAAGGGCAATTATCACCGAGAAGGGCATTGTCAAGGAACCGAATACAGAGAGGGTGAAAAAGCTGGTGGAAGGCTAGGGCCGGGAGTTTTTGTAGTCCTGGCGCGGAAGACGTGGTGTTCGGCTTCTATATCGGATTGCAACTGTCTGTTAAGAAAGCTTCCTAAGACCGCCTATTCCCCTTTAGTCGGGCCCTTGGCGCTCAGATATTCTGCGAGGGAGTTGAGGAGTTTGACAATCGGTTCGTAGTAGAGCCTTGCTATGATTACTATTGCGGCCGGCCAGGCGAGGGCGTCGAGCACACCTATGATGAAATTGCCGTAGGTGTCGAATCTCAAAGATGCGAAGAGATAGTACGGGACGGCTAAGACAAGAAGAAACAGTATGAGTATGTTGACCGGTGACCACCGCAGTATCTTCAAAAATTCGATAACGCTCATAATGCAGTCCTTTTGAATTCCTTTCTTGATCAACAGGACAACGTTTACGAAGCGAGACCCCCGAAAAAGTCTGCATAACTATCATTCTGAGGAAGTGAAATCCGCCTGAGGCGGAAAGAATCTCTGATGTAGCGTTGGAGCTTGCTCCAACGTCCAACGTGGCAGTAAGCCTTTGGCCCAAGGCTTCGGCAAGCGGTTCGGCTGAGCTCACCGTCGAAGCCTCAGCCCCTGAGTCTATCGAAGGGCGCAGGCCGAGGGCTGCCACGCTACACGCTTCGCTCAAAATGACATCAACGTGAAGTCAGATAACTTTTTTAGAAGTCTCGGAGTAGGATTATACTAAAAAACCTGTCAAAGGGAATGGAAAGATATTCAATACCCCTGTAAATCACGCCCTTACGTGCCTGGGCAGAGTATCGCGGGGCGGCAAGCCCTGCTATACCCGCATTTTAGAGGTGATGCGTAGTGATGTGTTTGTAGGGGCGACCCGGCGGGTCGCCCCTACAACCTCGGAATGACAGTTCACTCTGCCAGTCTGAGGCCCTTACTTTGGGCGTAGGAATAGACCTCGTTAAATTCCTCGTAGGTAATGCGGCGGTTTATCTCTCCAAACTCGCCGGCCCTGTAACACGGGTAATATTGGTCCATTACATTTATATATGTGTCTAGCGATATTTCTTCGGCAATAAAGGCAATAATCTCCTTACTGCCGGCCACATTGTTGGGCATCACTAAATGCCTTACCAGTAGTCCCCTCACGGCGATGCCGTTTTCTATAACCAGGTCCCCTACCTGCCGGTGCATTTCCTTTATGGCGGCCTTCATCACCTCAGGGTAGTCTTCGGCCCCTGAGAACTTTTTGGCCCATTCGGGGTCTGCATACTTGGCGTCAGGCATGTATATGTCTATTGTACCCTCAAGGAGTTTAAGGGTTTCTACCGACTCGTACCCGCCGCAGTTATATACCGTAGGTACGTTTAAGCCCTTTCCGCGGGCGACCTGGGTAGCCTCCATAATCTGAGGACTGACATGGGTAGGGGTTACAAAGTTTATGTTGTGGCATCCCCTCTTCTCCAGGGCCAGCATCAGGGAGGCGATGTAGTCAGTCGAGACCTCTTCGCCCGACCAGAGGTGGCTTATGTCGTAGTTTTGGCAGAAGATGCAGCCCAGGTTGCAGCCTGCAAAGAATATGGTTCCAGAACCGTACCGGCCTACAAGCGGACTTTCTTCTCCGAAGTGCGGACCGAAGGAGGATACGACGGCATCGTGACCTATCCCGCAGAAGCCTTTCTGTCCCTCAAGCCGCATGACCCCACAGTTCCTGGGACACAGCCTGCAGGGTGACATCAGTTTATATGCCTGCTCCAGATGTGTTGTATAAGATGTCTGTACCATAATTGGTAATGGTTCGGGGAATTGCTTATTTCTGTCTATTAAATCACCTTAGGTGAGTAGAACTCTAGTATCATATCTAGGCTTATTCCGGCCTATCCTGTTTTTCCGCAAATACCCTGAGGATCATCTCTGTCTTTGGTTTGGGTAGCGTTCTGGCTATGGTGAGGGATTCTAATAATATGTCCTTATTTTGGTCTATATCTTTTAGGAAGCAGCCAAGAGACTCGAAGCTTGAATGAAAGGTTATTTTTATTAAGGATATTTCCGCCTCCAGGTCGTCGTAGATTGGCAGTTCCTTCGCCTCTGTGGGTGTGTAGTTTGGGTCAACTGATATATCGGGTATGTTACAGAATTTGGCCCGGTTTGTGAGGTCGTCGTATATTTTGTTAACTTCGCCCATGGCTTCCATTATGGATGAGATGCTCCTGCCGGTTACCTGTATCCGTCCTCTTTCTTCGTTGCTGAGAGGTGCAAAGCTTGCCAACAGTTGTTGTTCTACTCCGATTTCCGATTGAACCTGGCGTATGGCCTTTTGCGTTTTTTCTATATCCTTGGCCTTCGGTCTTAGAACCAGAAAGTAGACTAGACAGGCAATTGCAAAAATAGGTATCAATAGCAGCCAGATGCGGAGGGTTTTGGAAAGTCCTCCCAGACTAACCCTTGGTAGCGCCACCGGGTACCTCCTTTGGTTCTACACGCACGCTGACGGCGAATTCGAGCTTGCTTGCCTGCAACCCCACCGCTCCAGCCACTGTTACCGGGCCTATTGTGAGAGATCCTACCTTTGCCTCGCGTAGTGCGGGATTGGTCAGCAGTAGGGAAAAGAATTCATTGAATCCCTTTTGTACGGTCGCGGCGTCCCGGCCGGTCACGCTGCCGCGGATTTCGAGTAGCCAGCCCACCGTAGCCTCTTTTATGTCGAGTGACTGAAGAAGCACGTCGGCAGGCACGCTGAGACTGAGGGTCCTTAGAATATTTTCCCACGAAGTGGCGGGCCCATGCATCTTGCCAAGAAAGGCGTGGCGGGAGCCGTGCGTGTCTCTCTCTTGCTGCATCTCCTTCATCTCACTCGTCTGAGGTCTTAGTGTGGCGAGTTCCTGCTGTAGCTGCGCGTATTCTCCTTTGTACGGTTTTGCCTTTTGTAATAACAAGACGTAGTATACCGCAAGGATTATGACGAGCGCCGCACCGGATAAGATTACCGCCATCTTTGCCAGATTGGACTTCTTTAGTTCGGCCAATTGCTGAGCCATTAAGTTTAACGTGGAGTGTTCAGGACCGTACCATGCCAGTCCCAGCGGTATGGATAGTGCTGTAAGCGATCCCCTGAACTCGTGCACCCTGTCACCAAGGGGTGACAGGTCAAGGCCAATGGGTGCATATACCTCTGCCGGTATACCTGTCTCAGAAGCCATGGTGTCGACAAGGGTGTCCGGTTGACCAATGTCACCCAGGATGAGTATTTTTTTTACCGTAAGACCCCTTGCCTGCTGTTTCACAAACAGCAGAGAACGTTTTGTCTCTGCCACCAGGTGTCCATACCCTTCTGCCGACTCTGCGCCGGCCCTCAGCGGAAACTCCCTGGGGAAGCGCAGATTACCCTGGTGGGAGATTATTATTGTGCCCTTATTGGTGCCTGCATGAATTACCGCCAGTGTTTCGTCTCCTGTACCACCTCTTATCTTTAGCAGGTTAAAAAGTGCCGCTGGTATTACCGTGAGAGAGTTGAATCTCAGGCGAAATTCTCCGGCCATGGAGAACAGCTCCTCCGTGTCCTTGGACTGTGCCCTGGCTATAAGGAGTTCCGTTCTGCGCAGACCCTTTTCTTCTGATTCTCCTATTATCTCATAGTCAGTGACCAGTTCCATTACAGGAAACTTTAACTCCTTTTTGGCCTCCCTGTCTATTGCAGTCTTAAGGTCGTTCTTGGACATCGGCGGCAAAGACACCTGGCGGTAGTCAATGGATGGATAGGGTATAATGGTGTTAATGATCTTCGCCCTGAACCCCATTTCTTTCAATACGTTAGATAGCCGCGGCCCTACGAGACGCGTGCCTCCCGGGGGCAGCTCTACTACTGCGAAATTTGTGACCTCCAGCCCCTCTGCCGAGCTTGCCACCTCAACCAGCTTCATCTGCAGCTTTGCCTGCCGTTGGACTACTTCCATTCCTATTGCCAGTTCTTGTTTTGCCATAAAAGCTTTCCCAAAAGGGTTAAGGGCGCAGCCCTAGCTACTTTCCGAGCTGGCCCAGAGAGCTGTATAGAGGCAGATACATAGACACGGCCACCAGCAGTATTATCCCGGCCAATATTACTATCATTACAGGCTCAAAGGCCGCAAAAACCTTTTTAACTGTTTGCGGTATCTCGCGGTCGTAGAAGTCACTTACTTTTTGGAGAGTTTTGTCCAGTTGACCACTTATCTCACCTATTTCTACCATCCTCACCACCATGGGTGGGAACTCTTTGCTGGCCCTAAGCGGTTCAGAGAGGCGGTGGCCCGCCTTGACCTGCTCCTGTGCGCGGCGTATCACCCTGGCGATTACCTCATTACCCACCACCTTTTCCACTACAGCGAGAGACTGGATGATGTCAACGCCGGCAGCATATAGCAGGGCCATAAAGTGAGAAAAACGTGAGAGGGCAATCTTGCGGAGCAATGTTCCAAATATAGGGATGCTTAGTTTAAATTTGTCCCATGCGTATCTGCCCCAAGGGAACCGCACTATAACGTTTATTGTGGCTATTACGCCAGCTATACCTATAAGAACAAAATACCAGTAGTTCTTCATAAAATTGCTTACGCCTATCACTATGATGGTAGGCAGGGGCAGGGGCACGTTTAACTGTTCCAGGATTTTAATGAACTTTGGAAAGACAAAGGCGAAAAGGTATCCTACCAGCAGTACGACTGCAGAAAAGACGACGGTGGGATAAATGGTTATTTGTTTAACGCTGGCCCTTAATTCTTCCTGCCATTCCAGAAAGCTTCCTATCTCTGCAAGCACCTTGTCTACTTGGCCTGAGGTCTCCCCGGCCTTGAGGAGGTTTACGTAGAGCTCCGAGAAGGCCCTTGGGTGTTTTGCCATGGCGTCTGAGAGCTTGCTTCCTCCCTGCACATCATCTCTTATCTCTGTAAGTATGGCTTTAAACCGTGTGTCCTGCGTTTGTTCTACCAGGTCGTCAAGACCCTGGATGATGGGGATGCCGGCGGAGAGCACCGTGGAGAGGTGGTGGGTGAAGGTTATTATTTCTGCGGACTTTACCTTGGTTAAATAAAATCCACGTCTAGACCCCTTTTCTGCCTTTACCTTTCCTTTTTTCTCTTTCTCTGTCTCGGCAGCGGTAAGGAGGTAGTAGCCCATTTGTGACAGGTTTTTTGCGAGTTCTTCTTCATCTCCTGCCCCAAGCGTTCCGGTTACGGCCTTTCCGTAATCGTCTATGGCTGTGTAGTTGTATTGTGGCATAGGCCTTAGAACAACTTGGTGATTTCTTCTACAGTGGTAATACCCTTTGCAATCTTTTCGATGCCGTCCTCCTTC
>Ga0156080_119_pt1 | contig 49939 bp, 43 predicted proteins | sample RifCSPlowO2_02_FD_107733 | JGI IMG/M metagenome (GOLD analysis project Ga0156080, IMG submission 107733) | Planctomycetes bacterium RIFCSPLOWO2_02_FULL_50_16
AAAACTGTCCTGAACGCACAAGCTCACTCCTGTACGGAGAGTGCTTTACCCTGTAATGAACCTCAGGAATGGTCAGAGGCTCACCCCTCTCCGGAGGAGCCCACTCCGGTCCAGTCTGTATGGTGGCTACCACCTTGGCCCCACCAGCCGTCACATCACCAACGGCTGTAAAGCCGAACAACAAAAAAGCGGCGCCAAACAAAACTACAAGCAGTCTACTCATTCCCATTCACCTCCTTCAACCAACCTAAAACCACGAACCTGCGCAGGGGTTCTAATACTACAAACATCGTAGTCTTCGCCACTTATCTTGTTTTCCAGCGCCTCCTTTCTCTAATGAAGCCGGTATAAATTGTCCAGAAAAAGTATACCACAAAATCCCAAAAACACAACACACAATCCACAAATAGCCTTAAAAAACAACACATATTGCACTTTACAACAATTTCCGTTGTGACTATTTACACAAACACTTGACATTTTTAGTCTTGCGCATATAATTCCCCGTGTAATTTTGAACCGGCGGCTTAGCCAAGTGGTAAGGCAGCGGTCTGCAAAACCGCAATTCCCGGGTTCGAATCCCGGAGCCGCCTCCATTTTCACTGGGGGCGAGTGGTGGAATGGCAGACACGAGGGACTTAAAATCCCTTGGGTGAATAGCCCATGTGGGTTCGACTCCCACCTCGCCCATGTCTTTGCAAGGCATGAACTATCGAACAATAAAACGTATCTCCATCGCATGCACCCTCTTCGGTGCATCGTTCACACCACTCACGTTTTCTGCCTTAGCGTTCGCCGAAAACGGCGGTCTGACAAAAAGAGACATATTAAAGAGTGAGCTCAGGGCACTTGAGGAAAAAACGCGGCCGCTTACCGAGACCTTCCGAAAGGTGGTGGAATTAGTCGGTCCCTCAGTGGTGAGCATCAACACCGAGAAGGACAAGACCCTCACCGAGAAATACAAGGAGGACCCTAGCCAGGGAGAAGAAGAATTTGGGCCTCCGTCGCCGCATCAACACCCACCCGAAGGGCGTTCTAATCCCCATCCCGGCTTCGACTTTCCACTGTGGGGACAGGGTTCGGGCCTGATTATTGACACCAAAGGCCATGTCCTTACCAACTATCACGTCGTTGAGGGTTTTGAAGAAGGCACTATCACGGTCGTAACCCATGACGGGCGAGAATGTGAGGCAAAGGTTGTGGGCCTTGATTCAAAAACAGACATTGGAATATTGAAGATAGACAATGAAAACCTTCAACCCGTGGAATTTGGCAGCAGTGACGACGTCCATGCGGGTGACTGGGTCATAGCCATCGGCAATCCTTTTGGTTACCAGCAGACGGTCTCTGCGGGCATAGTGAGCGCCGTTGGGAGAAAAGGGGTCATTCCCTTCTCAAGGCCGTTTTCTTACGAAGATTTTATACAAACAGACGCCGCCATAAACCCGGGCAACAGCGGGGGGCCGCTGGTGAATCTGCGCGGCGAGGTAATCGGAATAAATACGGCCATAGCCACAAGGTCCGGCAGCTCCCAGGGAGTAGGCTTCGCCATCTCGACAACCATAGCCAAAGAGGTAATAAATGACCTGATTGAGAAAGGCAGAGTGGTGAGGGGCTATCTGGGGGTAGGTATTCGCGACATAGACAACGACCTGGCGCAGATGTTGGGCTGCGGCAACGAAGAGGAATTTATGACAAAGTACGGCCTGACCTCCACCGAAGGCGCCTTTGTCTCGGAGGTATGGGACGACACGCCCGCCGCAAAAGGCGAGATAAAACCCGGCGACGTGATAACTATGATAGACAGTGAGAAGGTCTATGATGCCGATACCGTCCAGAGGTATATCAGACACAGCAAGGTAGATTCCATTGCGAACATGGTTATAGTGAGGAACAAGGACAAAATTACTCTGCCCATAAAGATTGAGGAGCAGCCGGAGGACTTGGGCGACAGGATGTTTTTATCCATAACTCAGAGGAATGCGCCTGAGGGTGGGCATATGGATTAGTTTCGTGGTTAATACAAACGCATTAAACGGAATGTCATGCTGAACTTGTTTCAGCATCTAAAACCAATGCATTATGGGACCCTGACCCTGAACTTGTTTCAGGGGAGTTCAGGATGACAAAGGGTGATAAATGGTTGATTCATCTGTAAACATCTTTTCTGTGAGCAATAGACAGAACCTTTGCAATTTTGAGTTTATCATCAACGCTGTAGATTACCCTGTAGCTGCCGCTTCTTAATCTGTAATATCCCGTCTCCTTCAGTTTTTTACACCCAAAGGGTCTTGGATTGTCTTCAAGTGAAAGTATTTTCTCCCGTATTTTTACCCTTACATTATCCGGAAGTGTCAGGAATTCCTTTTCGGCCTTTGGGATTATCTCAATAGCATATTTATCCATTTATCCCATGTTCTTTTAAGAAACCTCTAAATGGTCTGCTTTTGTCCCTTGCCCTGCTTTCGGCGATAGCTATGTCTATAAAATCTTCACGAAGTCTTTTGTCTTTTAATATCGCTGACAGAAAAATATCCTGCTCTTTCCGTGTCAAGGTTCTAAATGCCGTTAAAAAAACCTCTGCCGTTGCCCCTTTTGTTTTCATAAGCCGCGCCTCCCTTTATTTGAACGACGTAATTCTACCTTTTCCCCTCCACAATTTCAATCTCCTCCGGGGTGAGGCCGTAGAGTTTGTAGACCATTTCGTCAATCTGGCGTTCAAGGACGGAGGTGTCGGCGCTGGGGTCTTTTTGTTTGGCGGCGAGGATTTGGTCAACGAAGGTGATAAAGGGTTGGTGGGGCACAAATATTTCTATTTTATTTTCAACTCTAAAAGTTCTTCTAATATTGCATCCAGTGTGGTTAAATCTTGATGCGAAAGCCTGCCCAATTTCTTCAAAACAAGCATTTATTCAATAGTTGATATGGCAGGCTTAATAGCAGATGGTTTTAATAACCCCGCATCCTGCCAGTCTTGTATCAAACATTCACCTATTCCTGTGGTTTTTTCTGTCTGGCTGGTAACTGCCATTATGATAATGTCCGAAGAAATCTCATTATAGGCACTAGAAGTTATAATCACTGCCGGTCTCTTCTTGATGGCTGTCTGGTCGCTAAAGGGGAATGGGACAAGAACCACATCGCCTTTTTCATAAACTGTCATAAATAGCATCCTCTTTGTTGTCCCATATCTTTTGGAACGAGGCAGTAGACAGCTCTTGAGAGGCTTTTGCAAGAATGCTTTTTTCTCTTTTGAGTTCTAAAAACTGGATAAAGTCAAAAACCTCTGTAAGGATGCTTTCTGGCAGTTTCTCTAATTCTTTTTTTATCATATCTTTTACTGACATCTTTTGCCTCCTGTTTGTATCTGCATCCAATTATACTTAATTAACTCTTTTATTGTACCATGATTATTGTCTTCTCCCCTCCACAATCTCAATCTCCTCCGGGGTGAGGCCGTAGAGTTTGTAGACGAGCCGGTCAATTTGTTTTTCGTATTCGTGGACTTTGGCGGATCGGCAATATTGAGAAAGTAGTCTAATCATCAATTTAAGAATAGCCGCAGGTCGTGTCTGAGGCAGATGCGCCTCTGACGAAGGTGCGGCTACATTACACCTTTAATTTTGGTACTCTTGCAGAGCTCTCTTTTATTTTCTCTCCAAATCTTCGTGTATACTACTGAATTGTTCTAGAGCAGATTCAAGGTTTTCCGCAATGTCCATTGCCAGCACCTCTGGACTTGGAAGATTTGCAGAATCTTCCAGGCTCTCATCCTTTAGCCAGAAGATGTCAAGACTTGTCTTATCGCGCCAAGTAAGCTCATCATAAGTAAACGCCTTGAATCTATCCGTCTCTTTTCTGTTAAAGCGGTTATCTGCATTGTAACACTTGACAAAGTCCTGAAGGTCTTCGTAGCGTAAGGGGTTTTCCTTTCGTGTGAAGTGTTTGTTGGTTCTTAAATCATATATCCAAAGTTTCTCTGTCCAGGGTCTTTCGCTTGCGGGTTTTCTGTCAAAGAAAAGGACGTTTGCCTTTACACCCTGGGCGTAAAATACGCCTGTGGGAAGCCTTAAAAGGGTATGGACATCAAACGCTGCGAGAAGTTTTCTTCTTACTGTCTCGCCAGCACCACCCTCAAAGAGGACATTGTCTGGGACTACAATCGCAGCCCTACCATTTATCTTTAGCAGTGTTTTTACATGCTGTAGGAAGTTTAGTTGTTTGTTGGATGTGGTTGCCCAGAAATCCTGCCGCTCGTAAATCAATGACTCCTTGTCGGCCTTTCCTTCGCCGTTGGCTATGGTGACGCTGCTCTTTTTGCCAAAGGGTGGATTAGTTAACACCATATCAAAGCGGTCTCCAGGGTCGGCGATAAGGGCATCACCGGTATCAATAGGACTTTCATCACCGCCAATACCATGCAGGTAGAGGTTCATCACACAGAGTCTTACGACATTATCAACAATATCCTTTCCTCTAAGGGCATTAAACTTGAGATGTTTTTTCTGGTTTCTGTCCAACGAAGGGTGGTTAGAGATACAATCATGGGCAGCTAAGAGAAAGCCACCAGTACCACAGGCAGGGTCATAGATGGTCATCCTTGGTTCAGGTCTCATAACCTCTACTATCGCCTTAATAAGCGGTCGTGGAGTAAAATACTGTCCCGCTCCGCTCTTTATATCCTCTGCATTCTTTTGTAAAAGTCCTTCGTAAATGTCCCCTTTTACGTCAATATCCAGACCAACCCAGGTCTCTGCGTTAATTAGTTCAATAAGCCGTCTCAGTTTCGCAGGGTCCTGAATCTTGTTCTGAGATTTTCTGAAGATAACTCCAAGTAATCCTTTTCCCTTGCCCAGTTGCTCCAGCGCGTGGCGGTAATGGACTTCAAGGGCATCGCCGTCCTTGTTGAGCAGACTAGGCCAGTCAATAGCCTTTGGGATAATTGAGGGCCTGTTGAAAGGCGGTCTTGTCTGCTCATCCGCCATCTTCAGAAATACGAGATAGGTCAACTGCTCCACGTAGTCGCCGTAGCTGACGCCATCGTCTCTAAGGACGTTGCAGTAATTCCAGAGACGCTGGACGATTGTTGTGGATTCATTCGGCATATACAACTTCTCCGTCTCTAGCGTATTCCACAATCAAAGATTCTCCTTTTGCCCATTCCTCAGGGGTCATGGCTACAGCTTCTATCGGTTGAAAGACCTCATATATGGCGTCTGAGAGTATCTCTATCCTTTCCCAGTAGTCTTTTCCTCTGAAGTCCTTAGATATAACGACTATATCAATATCACTTCCTTCCCTATACGTCCCAGTGGCATAAGAACCAAAAAGTATTAACCTAGTTATCCTTATACCCTTAGATTCAATTGCCTCTCTGAAACGGGCTACAATCTCTAAAACTGTGCCTTTATCCATTCCAAGGTCTCCTTGCTTTTAGAAAGTATATCCTTTACAACGGCTTGTGAAAAGTCTTTTTGTAGTTTGCCTATGTCGTCAGGGTATCTTGTAGTAACACTCGCCTCATTAAGTTTTATGACAAACCTCCCAATATCCTCTGATGGTCTGATGCCAATCTTATTAAGAAAATAGACAAGGTTATGAACCTTTGGCGGCTCTTCTTTCAATCTCTCCTTGAACAGCCCCTTCAACGCCTTCTCTATGGACAAATGGCACATAAAGACCGCATAGAAATACCTTCCTCCATTGAACATGAATTCCGCAGTGTCCATATCATAATCAGCCTGTCTTAGCCATTCTTGAGGCAGTTTACCCACGCGCTTTTTTACCTCTCTGGGTTTTACTTTTTGTCCAAGGGACCTCTGCGTATTATACGCAGGCTAAAGCCTGCGGCTACGCTTTATGCCTTTTTGGGCCTTCCCCTCAGCCTCTCGCCTTGCCTTTTCCTCTTTTATTCTTTCCAGCAGTTTCTCTGCCGGTTCATCGCTTGAGTCCTGAGGCACCAGTTTACCCTCAAATGCCTTTTTCAGGATACTCTGACGCAATCTCTCCGCCTGCTTGAGGCCCTGCTCTACGACCTTTTCAACCTCATCAGCTACGGAGAAATGGCGCTCGATTTCCTCAACGACTTTGTGCTGTTCAGGGAGGGGAGGGAGGGGGAGGACAATCCCCGAAAGTTTTTCAGCATTAACGTTGGGCTGACCTATTCCTAGTTTACCTATTGAAATTTGCTGCCAGTAAGCAGCAGACTGGAAGTAACTGTAGACAAATTTATTTGATACTTCAGTGCTTAGGATTATTCTGATCAAATAAGATGCAAAAACCGCTTCTAGTATCTTACCAAAGATTAAGAAGCTTTTACCGACTGTCGCCCCTGTTCTGGCAAAAACTAAATCTCCTTCATTTAACAGGTATTTCTCCTTGTCCTCTTCTGAAATACAACAATATGGAACACTAACCCAATTAACTGAGTTGTTTTGTATATCTGTAATTCTTAGAAGTTTTGGTCCAAGTTTCTCGTTACTTGATTTTGCTGTATATCCATAATGGATTTTCCTAGATACCTCTCCTACCCTTGTCCACACCCATCCCTCTGGCAATGGGGGCAGGTTGTCATTGCGAGCAGAAGGTGGAGCGATCTCATCCTTTGGGATTGCTTCGTCGCTCTCGCTCCTCGCAATGACACCACGGGTCTTCTTCCCCCTCGTGTCCTTTTTCCTTTCTTCCTTTATTCGCTCTAGGAGGGTGGAGGCGGGCTCAATCTCGTCTTTGCGCGCTTCTCGCCACTCCTCGGTAAGCCTCCCTTCAAAGGCGTGTTTTAAGACTGCCTGGCGGTAGCGTTTTAACTCAACCTTTACCTTCTTGAGCGCCTCAACGCCTGCATCCAACCTTGTAAAAAGTTCCTCAACCTTGGCAACAATGCGATGCTGTTCGGGGAGAGGGGGGAGGGGAGTCATTATGTCTTGGACTTTAGATAATTGAAGCGAAGGTAAAGTTGTAGCATGTGTTAGATTTTTGAAATCAATTATTTTAAGCCAATAATATAGCCACTCACTTGGGATTCCACTTAATGGTATAGAAATACCAATATGACTTACTACATACATATTCTTTCCCAAGATTGCTCTCTGATTTAGTAAGATAGACATACCACTCTTTGTAAATAGAACAGACCCCTTGGGGAATAGTTTCATCCTCTCTGTAGCCTTGATATTTATACGGTCTTTTGTATCAAAAACATATCTGGCATTTCCTAAATTTCCCATGTCTTGGACTCGGACAAAAGGATAGACACCATTTTCAAAATACTCTTTTCCTTGTGGGGCTGCATTTCCTGCTCCAAGAATGCTTATCTCTCCCAGCCTTGTCCACACCCAGCCTTTGGGGAGTTCAGGTAAGTTGTTTCTATCTTCTATCATGCCACCAGTACTGCATTTAGTTCTTCTAAGACACTATCTAGTTCTCGTCCAAATAGTTGATAGACTCTCACAGGCCCGCCCTTCTCGTGAAACGGTGCAAGCTCAAAGTCGTCCATGCTTATCGAGATTGAGGTAGCTATGTGGTCTTTTATCATTATAAGCCATTCTTTCTGCTCCGGTGAAAACGACTTCCCATCATTTTCCTGCTGTATCAGCCAATCGTTGAATCGGCGGTTGACTGTATCTGGGAAGGGTTCAAGTACATCACTCTTGCCAATGGCAAATCGTACCAGGGATACAATGTTGGTCAAGAGTTTCTGAGGCCCAACCCCTTTTACTCTGGATTTTTCTAGTTGCTCATAAGCCGTCCAAAGCCCCTCTGGAGTGAGAAGATAAGGTGGCCTTGCTATGGCCTCCGCAAGCTGTCTGATTTTCTCATAGGTGAGATAACGATTACCATAGGGCTTGTTATAGATGATCTGGAGGGCAGTAAGTTCGTCCTTATTTTCCTCTATAAACCGCTTGAAGGTATCAACAGTGCTTTGAGCCTTTTCCTTTGCCTTGGCATCGTAGCCAGCGGAGATTACAGTGTCTTTACTCACTGTATCTATAATCTGCTCGCTTCTTTTCTTTATGTCAATTATTGTGTTCCTTAATTTTGGATTATCGAAGGGGGTACAGGCTTCCTTTACAAGTTCTTCCGATGCCACTTGGACTTGTTCGTCCGTGGGTGTCTTTGTCTTGAAAATTTCTTTTGCCTTATCTAATCTTTTATCTGGGTCAACTGCATCCAGCAGGTTGTTGATAATTTGTTTTAGGGGTCTGCCTCCCGAAGCCGCTTCAATCTCTTTTCTGTCTTTATCCTCTATTTCTCTGTCCAGTCGTGAAAGTCTTCCTGCCAGTGAAGTAATCGTATCCTCGTCCCTATTACCCAGGGCAATTGACGTGAGGAGTTTGTCAAAGGGTACGCTCCTCTTTCGTTCTAATGGCTGGGAATCGGTCTTATCGCTCTCGCAGACACCCACGGCGTCAACTATCAAGAAATGTGTCTTATGAGAGGCGTCGGGAGTGACGGCATTAAAGTCCGTTGGGTCAATAACTCTGGTGCCGCGCCCCTTCATCTGCTCAAAGTACCCAATGGATTTAACATCTCTCATGAATATGAGGCACTCTAATGGTTTAATATCCGTGCCAGTCGAAATCATGTCTACCGTCACTGCTATGCGCGGGTTGTAGGAATTGCGAAAACTGGCAATCAGGTTTTCGGGCTTTTCGCCGGTGGTTCTGTAGGTTATCTTCTTGCAGAATTCATTCCCCTTGCCGAATTCTTCTCTTACAATATGGACAATATCTTCTGCATGGGAATCGTCTTTGGCAAAGATAAGGGTCTTGGGAACTTCCTTTCTGCCTGGGAACATTTCAGTAAAGAGTTTTTCTTTGAAGGTTCGTATGACTGTTCTTATCTGGTCAGGGGCTACTACATATCTATCTAACTGGATGGAAGGATATTCAAGTTCTTCATCCAATTGCTCCCACCGTGTCTTTCTTGTCAGCTTGTCCCGCTTGTCTATATAATACCCTGCTTCAACCCTGCTTCCCTTTTGGGTGATTTCGGTCTGGATTCGATAGACTTCGTAACCTACATTTACGCCGTCTGCAACTGCCCTCTCGTGGGGATATTCCATAACAAGGTTCTGGTTGAAAAAGCCGAGGGTCTGCTTAGAGGGGGTTGCGGTCAATCCTATAATAAAGGAATCGAAGTATTCAAGTACTTGACGCCAGAGGTGGTAAATGGAACGGTGGCATTCATCTGTGATAATAAAATCGAAGGCTTCTATGGGGATTTGAGGGTTGTAAGAGACCTCTTTTGGTTTCTCTCCTATCGGTGGAATATCAAAAAGGGACTGCTCCTCAAGTTCAGCGTCAAATTCAGGCTCACCCCTAAGCATAGAATAGAGCCTTTGAATGGTGGTAATACAGACTCTGCTAACTGGGTCTAGGGTGTTTGAGGTAAGATACTGGACGTTATAAAGCTCTGTGAATTTTCTGCCATCATCAGGGGTTACATACTGCTGGAATTCATTTCTTGTCTGCCGCCCAAGATTACTCCTGTCAACCAAAAAGAGCACCCTTTTTGCATTAGCAAATTTTATTAATCGGTAAATGAAGCTTACAGCGGTATAAGTCTTTCCACCACCTGAGGCCATTTGTATGAGCGACCTGGGTCTTGTTTCTGTAAAGGATTTTTCGAGGTTCTTGATGGCTTCTATTTGGCAAGGTCTTAAACCTTCCGTTATTAAGATGGGCATGCTTCTAAGCCTTGCCCTGAGAGTGTCGCCCCGGGAAAGCCATTTGTTAATTGTCTCTGGTTTATGAAAGGCAAAAACCCTACGGGAACAGGGTTCGGGGTCTCGCAAATCTCTAAAAAAGGTTTCTATACCTGTGCTCTCGTAGGCAAAGGGAAGAGGTTCTTGAACGTGTGGAAGATTTTCAGGAACGCTTGCTAAATAAGTCTCAGTCTGTTCTGCTACCCCACTTAACGTGGTACCTATGGGTTTTGCTTCTACAACCCCAACGGCTTCTCTATTCACGAAGAGTAGATAATCGGTAGACCCGGATTTAAGTGGAAATTCACGGACAGCCACACCAAGAGAAGCACTGAGATTTAATTCGTTTAAATCTTGTATAATCCAGCCTGCCGCTTCAAGCAGGTGGTCAATCTTTTGCCGTGCCTTTTCCTCCGGCTTCATAAAAGAGCATTTTAATAAAATGTATTACAAAAATCAAACATTGTAGCTAACTTACAACAAATCTCAGGTGGGCAAAAGGTGGGTAGAACTTGTGAGGAAAAGTGTTGGACGTTACCTCGTACAACCCCGCCTGTCGGCGAGGTCTCGCCAAAGGCGGAAACTCAATCTGTCAAGTTTGATACTAACTAGAACAAGAAAGGCTCAAAGGCTTAAAGCTTAAAGGCTCAAAGGTTTAAAGGCTTAAAAGTTCAAGAAGTTTAAGGGTTTAAAGGTTAATCGGGGCTGGCCGCAGCAGACCCCTCGGGCAGTTTAAATGCAGTGAAGTTGCACTTCGGATAATTACTGCATCCATAAAACCTCCTGCCCCGCTTCGAACGCCTCTGCACTACGTCTCCGCCGCATCCCTCTTTAGGGCACTTCACTCCTGTGGGCAGAGACTTTGCGTTTTTACATTCAGGATAGGCCGAACAGGCAAGAAATCTTCCCATTCGTCCGGCCTTTATCACCATAGGGCTGCCACACTTCTCACATACCTCGCCGGTGGCCTCGGCAGTCCTGGGCTTGTTGTTCCCGCCGATGTCCATAGTAAACTTGCACTTTGGGAAGGCGGAACATCCCAGAAATTTACCCGCCCTGCTCCACCGTACAACCATGGGAGACCCGCACTTCCCACATTTTATATCCGTACCTTCCGGCGTCACCTTCTCGCTCTCCATCTCTTCGACTGCCGACTTCAGGTCTTCCTGGAACGGTGTGTAGAACTCCCTGAGCACACCAACCCAGTCCAATTTAGCCTCTTCAACCTTATCAAGCTCTTCTTCCATGTGCGACGTAAACTCGACGTTCAAGACCTTGGGGAAGTGTTTTACCAGCTTCTCCGTGACGAGGATTCCGAGCTCGGTCGGGTGCAGGGTCTTATTCTCCCTTTGGACATAGCCCCTGTCCTGTATCGTAGAAATAATCACGGAATAGGTACTGGGCCTGCCGATGCCCTTTCTTTCCAGTATCTTGACAAGTGAAGCCTCCGTATATCTCGGCGGGGGTTCGGTAAAATGCTGGCTCGGCACAAGCTCAATCAGTTTTAATTCCTCTCCCTCCTGCACATCCGGCAGGGGTTCTTCCTGTATAGACTCTGTGAGGATATTATGTCCGGGAAAGACAATCATCTTCCCCTTGGCTTTAAACTTATAAGACCCTGCGTTTATAGTTACATCTATCGTCTCGTATTCGGCCGGGGTCATCTGACTTGCGACGAACCGCCGCCAGATTAGTTCATAAAGTCTGTGCTGGTCTCTTGTAAGATACTGTTTTATAGATTCGGGGATAATCTCTACAGAGGTCGGCCGTATGGCCTCGTGGGCCTGCTGCGCCCCTTTCCTGGCGGCGTAGTAATTCGGTTTCTGCGGCAGGTAGCCGTCACCGAACATCCCGGGTATAAGCCTCCTGCAGGCCGTTACTGCCTCTTTGGATACGTTATAAGAATCAGTCCTCATGTACGTTATAAGCCCCATCGGGCCCCCTTTAAGCTCCACACCCTCGTAGAGCTGTTGGGCCACGAGCATGGTCCGTTTCGTAGAAAAATTAAGTTGAATGGCCGCCTGCTGTTGAAGCTGGCTCGTAGTGAAGGGCGGCAAAGGCTTATTCAGCTTACGTTGTTTACTTATAACACCTACGATATATTTGGAATCCTTTAAGGTCTCGACAAGCCCCGCTGCGGCGGCCTCATTCCCTATCTGCACCTCGGAGTCTTCCTGCTTCCACAACTTTGCCTCAAAGCCTTTGTCCCTGGCGCCCTTTGACCTCAGCCTTGCGACAATATTCCAGTATTCCACGGGCTTGAAGGCTCGTATCTCCTTTTCCCTCTCTACCAGGAGCCTGACCGCCACGGACTGCACCCGGCCCGCACTGAGTCCCTTCGTAATCTTCTTCCACAGCAACGGGCTTATCTTATAGCCCACCAGGCGGTCGAGGATGCGGCGGGCCTGCTGCGCATTCACCTTGTCCATGTCTATACCCACGGGGTGCTCAAACGCATTCTTTATGGCCTCTTCGGTAATCTCGTTAAATACCACCCTGCGCGCCTTCTTATCCGGTATATCAAGGGCCTGACACAGGTGCCAGGCTATGGCCTCTCCCTCACGGTCATGGTCAGGCGCAAGATAGACCTCATCGGCATCCTTCACCTCGGCCTTCAGGGACTTTACCATCTCCCTGCGCTTGGGCATAATCCTGTACTCCGGTTCAAAGTCTTTCTCTACGTTCACGGCGAGCTTATTTGCGGGCAGGTCTCTGACATGGCCCATGGAAGACCGCACCGTGAACTTTGAACCAAGGAATTTGTTTATGGTCTTTGCCTTTGTAGGAGACTCAACAATGACTATCCGCTTTGGCATACCTCTCTAACTCCTGATAATGTACACTGTCACTTCAGACACCCTGTCTGGATAAAGAGACCTTAATAAATAGAAGCATACGAACGGTGTCAAGTTCTTTTTTCCTTTATCCGCCCCTGCACCGCACCCAAAAAGCAGTTGATGAGGCATGAAAATCATATATAATGGCGATTTGTACTATTTGAGAGTTTTGGGGAAGTCTTGGTGTCATTCCGAGCCGCCAGAGGCGGCTAAGTAACACTAGCGGCAGATGTACCAGAGGCACGAACCTCGCCGGTACGACTCCGCTCTACTCGGAACGACAACGGGTATCCGAGTGACTCTCCCTGAGTTATTGATTAACTATTAAAACAATTTATACCGCTGAGAGGTATCCTATGGCACTAGATTGGATGAGGAAAAACAAGAAAAAGATGTACATCGTCATGGTGTTTGCCATGGCGGCTTGGGGGATAGGATATTCCGCCAGCTTTCTGATACCCCAAAAGCCCATAGGTACCATAATGGGGAAAAAGGTTACTGCCGAGGAATTTAACGACGCAATGACACGCTGGCACAGGGTCTTTCTGCGACAAGAAGGCCTGCCGCTGGACAAATTGGTCTGGGAGCAACTGACCTTGGTTAGAGAGGCCGAGAGGATGGGAGTCGCGGTCTCCAACAGCGAGGTGATAGAAAGGATCGGTACCATGGGCGTCACCATGTTAGGCAATCCCAATATGCCGCCGGACCAGATAGTCAGGCTCTTATGCCAGAACTACACGGTAACGGAAGAACAACTGTTAAGGACCTACAAAGAGGCACTGCTCCTGGAGAAGATGCACGTCCTGATCTCCGACAACGTTAAGGTCCCGGACACCGAGGCCTGGGAAATGTACGCAATGGATAACGAAGAGGCGAAGATAGAGTTCGTGGCTATCGGGGCCCAAGACATTGCAAGGAATGTCAGCGTTGCGGAAGAAGAAATCACCTCCTTCTACAACGCTCATAAAGACAATTTCCCCGACCCTGCGCAGGGCATACCCGGATACAGAGAGCCGGAAAAGATAAAAATAGAATATCTCATGGCACGCTACAGGGACTTGGAGAGAAACGTCACCGTTTCAGAAGACGAGATGCAGACCTACTACGAAGAAAATAAGGCCCGGAAATACAAAAAAGCAGCGGCCCCCAAGGGCGATAAAAGCGCCGAGGCCAAGGAACCACAGCCCCCACAATACAAACCCCTCGAGGAGGTCAAGGGGGAGATAAAAGAATTCCTTGAGAGAAACAAGTCAAAGGAACTGGTTGACAAGCTGATAAGCGAGACCGATGAAAGAATCTACGGGTCTCTTGGACGGACCGAACAGATAAGCTTCTTAGACATCGGCGGCTCCCTGGGTGTTTTTTATAAAGAGAGCGATTATTTCTCCAGAGAAGAGGCCAAGGACGTCATAAGAGACACAGATGAAAGCGTGTACTCCAAATTTTTTGAGAGAGAGAAATACGACCCCAGCCCGCCGTTCGATGCGCCCGCTGGCAAATTTATATTCCAGGTGACCGACATAAAAGAACCGTCCGCACCGCCATTACAAGCAGTCCGAGAAAAAGTGATGAAAGACCTGAAGGAAGAAAAGGCCCTCGTAAAGGCCAGGGAGCTTGCCAAACAGTGTGCGGAGAAGGCAAAACAGACCTCTTTCGAGGAAGGCGTTAAATTGCTGGAAAACGAATGCAAAGGACCTCTCTTCGTAAAGAAGGAGACCGAATTCTTTAAAAGACCGGAGATGAAAAACGGTAGACTCCATCGTTACATAAATGCGCTTGAGGCCGACGTCCCCAACGTGGCAAGAAGCGCCTTCAAACTCAAACAAGGTGAACTCGACACGGTCGCGGAAGAATCGGGGAAAAAAGCCATATACGTCATAAGGCTCACCGAGAAAAAAGAGGCCGACCGAAAAAAATTCGAAGAGAAGAAAGAAGAAGTGATGCGAAAATACCTGTCAGAAAAACAACAAAACTTCATTGACTACTGGAATGAGAATGTAAAGAAGAAGGCTGAACTAACCAAGAAATGAAGACTCTGTACGGAATAAAAGAACTGTCTAAGAGGTCCGCCTGGCCGGTTATCACCATAGGGGGGTTTGACGGAGTCCACCGCGGCCATCAGGCAGTAATCAGCGAAACGGTAAAGTGGGCCAAAGATAAAAACGGTGAATCACTCGTACTCACCTTCGCCACCCACCCAAGAAACGTGTTGAGCGGGAGCGCACCGAGTTTCATTACCTCACTGGAGCACAGATTGCTGCTCTTCCAGCGGCTGGGCGTAAGTCTAACCGTCGTGCTCGAGTTCGACGAAGTGTCCGGAATGAGCGCGGAACATTTTATAAAAGACGTCATATCAAAATCTCTGGGCACCAAAGGCTGGGTAATGGGCTTTGACTTCGCCTTCGGCAAGGGCAGAAGGGGAGACTTCAACCTGGTGTCCAGTCTCTCAAAAAAATACGGGTTTGAGGTACGCTCATGTCCGGTTATCAAACATGGCGGTGAAATAATAAGCAGCAGCCGCATCAGGAAGGCCATCCTCCAGGGAGACCTAGAGGGGGCGGAGGGCATGCTCGGGAGGCCCGTAGCGCTTATGGGTACGGTAGTCAAGGGCAGCGGCAGGGGCACAAAGCTTGGCTTCCCCACGGCAAACCTTGACCTGCACCACGAGGTAAAACCACCGAGCGGCGTATATGCAAGCATTGCGACTTTAGACGAAAGAGATTTCTTATCCCTCACCAGCATAGGCACCAGACCCACCTTCGAATCGGAGGGAGCCGAAGAAGTGGTAGAGGTATATATAATTGACTTCACTCAGTCTCTGTACGGCAAGGACTTAGAGGTCAAATTCTTGTTCAAGCTAAGGGATGAGATACGATTCGAGAGCGCCGACGCCCTCCGTACACAGATGGAAAAGGACAAGGAGGAGGCACTGCACAGGCAGGGCAAAAAGACCTTGACAAGGCAAGACACGCCTTCTATAATACTTCCCTAAGCTTATACATATTGGGCAGATAGCTCAGTTGGTAGAGCACGGGACTGAAAATCCCGGTGTCGACGGTTCGATCCCGTCTCTGCCCACATGTACTGATATTTGGGAAAGGGACAAAGACTCCTTATTAAAGCCCTTGCCTCTGGGATTTCTATTATACAAACCGACTTCAAAGGTTCCTTACGTTCGTACCTAAACATTAGTACACGGAGACAATCCATTATTGAAAAGACCTAGTATCGAACTACTTGAGGATAAAGCCAAACAGACCCGAAGGCATATAATCCGCATGCTCGGCAAGGCAGGTTCCGGCCATCCCGGGGGCTCCCTCTCAGCCATAGACCTTATTGTGGCGCTGTACTACGGTAAGCTTAGACACGACCCCCAGAACCCCGCTTGGCCCGATAGAGACAGATTTGTATTGTCAAAGGGCCACTCCTGTCCTGCCCTGTACGCTGTACTGGCCGAGACGGGTTATTTCCCGGTAAGCGAACTGGACACGTTGAGACAATTCGGCACCCGGCTCCAGGGTCATCCTGACTGTCATTTAACGCCTGGAATAGAGATATCCAGCGGCTCGTTGGGGCAGGGACTATCGGTCGGACTTGGTATGGCCCTTGCCGCCAAGATAGACAAGAAAGATTATCGAGTATACGTTATGCTGGGCGACGGAGAGATCGAGGAGGGCCAGATATGGGAAGCGGCCATGGCCGCAAGCCACTACGGGCTTGATAACCTTTGTGCAATCATTGACAACAACGGTCTTCAAATAGACGGTCCCATTAATCAGGTCATGTCACCACTGCCTATACCTGACAAGTGGTTGGCATTCGGCTGGAACGTTATACAGATAAATGGACACGACATGAAAAAGATACTACAGGCATACGATGAGGCAGAAACCCTGAAGGGCAAACCCACCGTTATTATCGCAAAGACCATAAAGGGTAAAGGCGTGTCGTTTATGGAGGGGGACGCCGACTGGCACGGAAAGGCGCCCAACAAGGAGCAGACGGAAGCGGCCCTGGTAGAGTTAGCATAGAGGTAGATGCATGCCCGTAAAAACAACCACCACAAAAATGGTTTCGACCCGTGAGGCATACGGAGAGACACTGCTGGAGCTGGGTAATGCCCACGAGGAGATAGTGGTGCTGGACGCAGACCTGTCCAAGTCCACAACCACAGCTAAATTTGGCAAGAAATTTCCAAACAGATTCTTCAACATGGGTATTGCGGAGGCCAACATGATGAACACCGCCGCGGGACTTGCCACCTGCGGGAAGGTGCCGTTCGTCAGCACCTTCAGCATCTTTGCAAGCGGCCGCGCATGGGAACAGGTCCGTAACACCGTCTGTCACAGCGGCTTGAACGTAAAGATAGTTGCCACTCACGGCGGTGTCGCCGTGGGTGCGGATGGATGCTCCCACCAGTGCATAGAAGACTTTGCGTTGATGAGGGCTATACCTACAATGACCGTCATGGCCCCGTGCGATGCCGTCGAGACAAAGAAGGCCGTAACGGCCGCATACCATCATAAAGGTCCCGTCTATATAAGACTTGGCAGGGCCGCCGTGCCCATACTGACGGAGGAACAGGATAGTTTCTCCATAGGTAAGGCACTGATTATGCGGGAAGGCGGCGACGTAGCCATCATCGCCTGTGAAATAATGGTAGCAGAGGCCCTCAAGGCAGCAGAGATGCTCTCAGCCAAGGGTGTCGAGGCCTCAGTCGTAAATCTCCACACCCTAAAACCGATAGACCGCGAGACCATAACCATGGTAGCAAAGGAAACCGGCGCCGTAGTAACCGCCGAACAGCACGTCCTGGACGGCGGTATGGGCAGTGCAGTAGCCATGGTGCTTGCAAAGGAATCCCCCGTTCCCATGGAAATGATAGGTATAGACAACCGCTTCGGACAATCCGGCGAACCGGCTACGCTTTTCAAGGAATACCGTCTTACAGCCGACGATATAGCCGCCGCTGCCCTTAATGCATACAACAGGAAATAGGAATACCATGCACCGTATATCAAATTATCTGCTTTTAATCCTTCCCATACTCATAATCCTTACCTGCCCCGCACTCGCAGAGGAGCAACCGGATTATTACAAAAACTACGAGGAGCTGGTAAAGGTGGTAAGGCTTATCAAAGATAAATACGTAGACGACGTGGAGCTTGAAGACCTTCTTGCCGGCGCATATCGTGGGATGTTGCAGGAACTGGACCCCTACAGCCAATACATAACTCCGGATGAGATGGAAGATCTTAGAATAGAAACTGAGGGAGAATTCAGCGGGCTGGGCATTGAGGTCATCGTCCAAGACGGTATCCTTACCGTCATCACGCCTATGCTGGGCTCCCCCGCATTCAGCGCAGGGGTAATGGCAGGCGATAAAATCATACACATCGAAGGCGAGTCTGCGGAAAGGATCAGCCTCAGAGAGGCCATAAAAAGACTCCGAGGGGCGCCCGGCACCAAGGTGACAATCACCGTCCTGCACCCGGGAGAAAGGGAGCCCAAGGACATCACCATAGAAAGAGGCGTCGTCCATCTAAGAAGCGTAAGGGGCGTCGAAATGCTGGACGACGACAAAAAGATAGGCTACATCGCTATTACCAGTTTTCAGGAAGATACCCCCGAAGAGTTCGACAACGCCATTGAAGACCTCTTGCAAAAAGGGATGCAGGCGCTTATCCTGGACCTTCGGTTTAATCCGGGCGGCCTCTTAGACACCTCCGTCGAGGTCGCAGATAAATTCTTGGAAGAAGGCGTCATAGTCTCCACAAAAGGCAGAGACAAGTCCCAAGACCACATCTACCGCGCCGAGAAGCCCGGAACATACACAAACTTCCCAATCGTTGTATTGATCAATAAAGGCAGCGCAAGTGCGGCGGAGATTGTGGCGGGCGCCATAAGGGACAACAACCGCGGATTACTCGTAGGCACAACGACATTTGGAAAGGGCTCGGTCCAGAGCCTTGTGCCGGTCGAGAAGGGGGAAAGTGCCATAAAACTCACTACCGCAAAGTACTATACACCCTCCGGAAAGTTAATCCACAACGTAGGCATAGCGCCGGATATTGTTGTAGAACTCAACACCGAAGAGACAAAAAACCTGCAAGAATATATGTCCAGGCTAAACAACGCCGACAGTCCCAAAAAAGACAACGATGAAGTGGCTCCGTCCGAAGGAAAGGACTACGTAGACATCCAGCTCCAGCGGGCTCTGGATGTCTTGAGGAACGAGCAACTACTTTATACCAAGCTACTTAGCAACCCGGCCCTATGAGTAATGTTGATACTTGGCATAGAAACCTCTTGCGATGAGACCTCTGCGGCAGTCGTAGAAGACGGATACAACATCCTATCAAATATAGTCAGCACGCAAGAGAAACTGCACCTAAAATTTGGCGGCGTAGTACCGGAAATTGCGTGTCGCGCACATATTGAGGCCATATTGCCCATAATAGACCGGGCACTTGAAGACGCACAGATACAGCTTAAGGACATAGACGCCGTAGCCGTAGCAACCACACCCGGACTTATAGGTGCGCTGCTCATAGGTCTAACCACTGCGAAGACCCTTTCATGGCTCCTAGAGGTGCCCCTTATAGCGGTCAATCACCTTCATGCGCACATCCTTGCCAGCAGGTTGGAATACGGGAAAGACCTTATGTTTCCCACCATAAGCTTTGTAATATCGGGGGGACACACCAGCCTGTTCCTCAGCCGCAGCGAAACAGATCACCAGCCTCTGGGTGCGACACTCGACGATGCGGCAGGAGAGGCGTTTGACAAGGTGGCAAAACTCTTGGGACTAGGTTATCCAGGGGGGCCTGAGATAGACCGAGTCTCCCTGAACGGCAACCCCGCCTCCGTCCCATTCCCGCGTTCATATCTGGAACCGGGTTCCTTGGACTTCAGTTTTAGCGGCCTGAAAACTGCCGTGTTGTATCACTACCAGGACATCCAGAGGCACAAGGGCGAATTGAGTCGGCAAGAAACTGCCGACATAGCTGCCAGTTTCCAGGAGGCCGTGGTGGACGTACTGGTGGATAAGACACTTTACGCACTAAAAAGGCATAACGTAAGCGGGGTAATCCTCGGGGGTGGAGTAACCTGTAACTCCAGACTGCGAAGGAGATTCCACCAGGCATTAGAAGAAACCCATGTCAGACTCTACTGCCCTTCACCACCATTATGCACGGACAACGCCGCCATGGTAGCCAGTTTGGGCTACTATAAAAACCTCGATAAAGACTTCTCCACCCTGGAGGTTGAAGCAGTCGCATAAACCGGATGACACCACGTACATGGATATAAAGCTTATCAAAAAGATACTGTCAAAGGTCAGAGATGGGAGATGCTCCCTGGAGGAGGCTATAGAGCACCTCAAGGACCTCCCTTATAAAGACGTGGGTTTTGCAAAGGTCGACAGCCACAGGGCGCTGCGTCGAGGCTTTCCGGAGGTTATCTTCTGCCAGGGAAAGACACCTGAACAGGTGGTAAGGATAGCCCAAGAGATTACCAGAGGCGAAAGTGACCTCCTGGCCACCAGGGCCAGACTGGAAGTCTACCAGGCAATGGTCAAAAAATTTCCAACGGCCCAATATAACGAGACCGCCAAAACCATTACAGTAAAGAAAACCAGCCGCAAGGCACAAAAGGGATTAGTGCTTGTAATTACGGGAGGGACACTCGATATACCGGTTGCGGAAGAGGCGAGGGTTACGGCCGAACTCATGGGCAACAGGGTGGAAACCCTTTACGACGTGGGTGTCGCCGGCATACATCGCCTCTTAAGGCACAGAAAGGAGCTGTCGCAGGCCAACGTCATCATAGTAGTGGCCGGCATGGAAGGCGCGCTGCCCGGCGTGGTAAGTGGATTGGTGGACTGCCCTGTGATTGGCGTACCAACCAGCGTAGGCTATGGGGCAAGCTTTGGCGGCATTTCGCCGCTCCTTACTATGCTGAATACCTGTTCTGAAGGGGTATCGGTGGTAAACATAGATAACGGCTTTGGCGCCGGCTACTCCGCATCTCTCATCAACAAGACACGTGCCAAGAGATAGGGCTGCAAAGCCGCACGAGACCCCCGGAAAATCTGTATAATTCTTATTCTTAAGGAAGTAAACGGTAGACAACGAAGTTCATTTCTTGAAGGAATCAACGACCGTAAAGGTCGTTGTCTACCTTCGCCCGAAAGACAACATAGTGTTAAAAGGCTTCCCCAGAGCGCTCGGTATATCAAGAAAACCCTCAGACGTTGTTTTACTAAAAATTTTATTGACTTTTCCACAAGTGGAATTAGAGTAGACAAGATAGCCCTGATTCTACCTATGGGCAAGTTGCTATGGGGGTATGGAGACTATAATCCCCGCTCGAAGCCCCCTTAGAGTTCAGGTCTGTGCACTAGGCATTGTTTGAATACCGCTCATAAAAGGTATACAGGAGGAGCGTTAATTATGTCTTACCAAAACCAGATCCACCCTGCCGGAAGATTTAGCTGTGACGTAGGAACATCTTTATTGTATACCGTTTTCTGTATCTTAATTTCCGCAGCCCTCTTATTCGCAACAAACCCCGCTTATGCACAGTGGCCTGCCCCTACTGGAAACGAGCAGGTCTGGGCCACCAACGTTGAGGAGACTGCCGATGGGGGGTACGTAGTGCTCGGTGGAGCGGCTAACGTAGCCAGTGGTGGTTATACGGATTGTTGGTTAATGAAGCTGGACTCCAAGGGAAACGTGCAGTGGTTTGCCACCTTCGGGGGAAACACGTCTGATATAGGCAATTCCGTCTATCAAACCAGCGACGGAGGATACGCCGTTGCCGGTTATCAAGTTCTGGAAGAGAACCACGCAGACGCCTGGTTGTTGAAGGTGGACGCCAACGGTATTGTCCAGTGGCAGAAGTCCTACGGCGGCGACGAGGGTGACGACTTCTTCAATTCAGTCGAACAGACCAGCGACAACGGCTACATACTGGTAGGCGGCACGTGGTCCGATAACGGAGGGGATTCGGACGGCTGGGCGTTGAAACTGAATTCTCAAGGACAGGTAGAGTGGGAGCAGGACTTTGGAGGGGACAATCATGACTTCATCTATTCCGTCGAGCAGACCAAAGATGGAGGGTACGTAGCCGTAGGCAAGACCTCGTCTTCCGGTGCCGGACTGACAAACGGCTGGATGGTAAGGATAAACGCCTTGGGACAGGTGCAGTGGCAAAAGACCTACGGCGGCGATTCCTATGATACCATAAATTCCATCATAGAAACCGACGACGGGGGATTCGTAGTGGCTGGCAGTTCATATTCTTTCGGCACCGGAAATGAAGACGCCTGGATAATGAAGCTTGATTCCACCGGCGCAACCCAGTGGCAGAAGTCCTACGGCGGCCAAGGCGAAGATTTGGCCTTCTTCATCGAGCCGACCAAGGACGGTGGATATATAGCGGCCGGCAGGACATCCTCATATGGTACAGGAACTATGGACGCCTGGGTGTTGAAATTGAACTCCTCCGGTGATATCCAGTGGCAAAAGACCTACGGGGAAGGCAACTACGATCTGGCCAGCACCATCCACCAGACCGACGACGGGGGGTACATAGTGTCTGGAGGCACATACGTCATCGGTCCTAACGGTGAAGACCTTGGAAAGGAATTCTGGGTGGCAAAGCTTGACTCCAATGGTGCAGTAGAGTGGATGCGGTCCACCTGGGAGAAGTAATTGCCTCTTAATCATTGTTACCCAACATGCCGCTGATGTAGACCCATCAGCGGCATGTTTTGATATAACCTGAGACCTCTGAAAAACTACCTCCAATGGCTTTGCAGTGTATGTCATTCCGCACTTGATGCGGAATCTATGGATTCCCGCTTTCGCGGGAATGACATTTGGAGCATTTTTCAGAGTTCTCGTATCATAGGCGCAGGCCGTTTTTTACCTCAATTTCTGGATTTTATAAAGTCGTTGCCTCCCAGCTCAAGGACTCATGATTTATACACTAACCCTAAACCCCGCACTAGATAGGACGCTTAGTGTTAATGGTATAAAGTTTGACGACCTGAATCGTGTTACCTGCGAGGTAAGACATGCGGGCGGTAAGGGAATAGATGTCTCCAGGGCGATAAAGGAGCTTGGTGCCCAAAACGTTGCCTTGGGTTTTGTTGGAGGCTTCGTTGGACTTGAACTGCAAGGCCTTCTAATAAACGAGGGCATTACCTGCGATTTCATAAAGGTAGCAGACGAGACGCGGACAAACATTATCATACGTGATACAACCTCTGGTAGACAGATGCTCTTTAGCGCCCCCGGACCACAGGTCCGCCCTCAGGATGTTGCAGCTATTTATGAGAAGGTCTCCAACCTGAGTCCGCCGCCTGCTTTTGTGGTAATGGGCGGGAGCCTTCCCAGGGGTATTACGCCTAATATCTACGCACAGATTATAAAGGTGGTTAAGGAACAGGGAGGGAAGGCAGTTCTTGACGCCGATGACGATCCCTTTCGGCTGGGCATTGAGGAGACTCCCTTCCTCATAAAACCTAATATTCACGAACTCAGCAGGCTCGTGGGCAGGGATTTGGAAGACATTGAGGATATTCTGGCAGAGGCCAGGAAACTCAATAAAAGAGGAATTGAAATCGTAGTTGTTACCATGGGGCCAAGGGGCTTGATAATAGTAAGCAAGGAGCTCAGCCTCCAATGTAAGCCACCGCATGTGGAAGTAATAAGCACCGTCGGCGCCGGAGATTCTACTGTAGGCGGGTTGGTCTTTAGTCTTGCCCAGGGAAAGTCACTTAAAGAGGCAGCAGTTGTCGCAACTGCTGCGGGTGCGGGCGCTCTTATGTGTCCGGCGTCGGGGCTGTGCCGCAGGGAAGACGTAGAAGGGCTTCTTGATCAAGTAGAGGTTAAAGAACTCTAGTGTTGACTAAGACGGCCCACGTACTAAATTTTAGGAAATGTCTTTCGACCGAATGTGCAGGAACCGCTGGGGTACGGAGATATTAAATGGGTTCCAGCGGGGCTCTGGCATTTAAGCCCTGAACAGCGTTGACCAAAAGTTATCTTACAAACCTAGTTTCATAAATACGGCTACAGGTAAACGGGAGTGACCACAATTATGAAAGCGGATGACGTAGTTGTACCTCTGGATGTACCAAAGTCGGCACGAAAAAGATACATAGATAACTACCTGACCATCACCAGAAACAGTGGGAGATTAATGCTCTTTGCGGGCGACCAAAAAGTAGAGCACCTGAATGAAGATTTTTATGGAGTGGGAATCCACGCAGATGACAATAATCCCGAACATCTGTTCCGTATCGCAAGCCAGGCAAAGATTGGCGTGTTTGCTGCCCAGCTTGGTCTGATTGCCAGGTATGGTATGGTTTATCCAGACGTGCCTTATCTAGTAAAATTAAATTCTAAAACAGACCTTGTTAAAACCTCTCAGTCCGACCCTTTCAGCCAGCAATGGGTTAGTGTTCGGCAGATTGCGGACTTTTGCAGCAACAGTGGACTCAACATCCTGGGGGTTGGCTACACGGTTTATCTGGGTAGTGAGTATGAAGCGGAGATGTTACGTCAGGCAGCACAGATTGTTTATAATGCACATCAATATGGGTTGATAACCGTGCTGTGGATGTATCCCCGCGGCAAAGCCGTGAAGGATGAGAAAGACCCCCACCTGATTGCCGGCGCTGCGGGCGTGGCTGCGTGCCTCGGTGCTGATTTTGTGAAGGTAAACTATCCCAAAAAGGAAGGCTATGAATCAAAGGAGATATTCAAAGAGGCCGTCCTGGCCGCAGGCCGTACTAAGGTCGTTTGCGCAGGCGGCTCCAGCAAAGATGCAGAATCCTTTCTCAAGGAACTCCACGACCAGATTTATGTCAGCGGCGCCGCAGGTAATGCGACAGGCAGAAACATCCACCAAAAGTCCGTTAAGGAGGCAATACGGATGTGTAATGCCATTTATGCCATTACAGTGGAAGGGGCCGGCGTAGAAGAGGCTTTAAAGATTTATCATTCAAAATAGAATACGTGCGCGTATAAGAACGTTGGTCTCGCTGCGTCACGGTCAGAGCCGTTGGAATCAGGAAAATATATTTGCAGGCTGGACTCATGTGGATACATCAGCGGTCCTGTTTTCTACATAACCTTCCATGCTAACGATCACTTTGCTCTATTTATCACTTTCTTCAGTAAGTATCTTTTCCGTCTCCCTGGCCATGTAACGTACAATGGCGCTGCAGAACTTCCTCCTCTCAGGGGTGTGAAACTCCTCCCTCTCCCTCCAGACCTTTGTCACGGTGGCACATTCCGTGGTCTTAAACTTATCGGCATAGGTCTCGACCACCTTTTGGGACTTTTTATAAGCTGGACTGGTGCTGTCTTTAGGATTGGTCCTCCCATATTTAAGGCCAACGGCCATGATGGGACCTGTGATTGCACCGCAGGTCATACCCTTACCTCCCATACCTGTCCCAAACCCCGTTGCCGCCCTGAGCAGCTCATCTGGAACATCTATTACCCCCTTGTCCTTGAGCGCATGGAGAATGCTTTCAGCGCACCCGAAACCTTTCATGTAATTCTCCCTGGCCAGTTCACCCACGTCTTTTTCTTCCATTCATCGGATCTCCCTATGGTCATCTACAGATTGTAATTCCTGCGCAAGCAGGAATACACCTTGATGTCCTTTTAGAAGTTTCAATCGTAAATATTACCTGTTTACTCCGGTTATATAATTTGCTAGCCTGTTACGATGTCGAGACGATTATAACCGGTCGCGTCTCCACCGAAAACAATATAAACATTGCCCATTAAACATATAGAATAGGACAATTCTATGAGAAAGGTCAGGGCCTTGCCCCCTCTTCCAAGGCGCAAGGCTGACACCCATAAGGGCACGTACGGCCGGGTGCTCGTACTGGCCGGTTCGGTAGGAATGACGGGCGCGGCCTGTCTGACCAGTAAGGCCGCCTTACGCAGCGGAGCGGGGCTTGTTATCCTGGGCATACCAAAAAGTCTTAACCAAATAGTCGCCACAAAATTGACCTGCGTCATGACAAAACCACTGCCGGAGACTAAGGAACAAACCCTTTCTTACAAGGCGAGGGACGACATTGTAGCGATGAGTCAAAGGACGCAGGTGGTGGCCCTGGGGCCTGGTCTCTCTCAGAACCCCGACACGAAAAAACTGGTGCTGTATCTCCTTGAAAATCTTGGTGGATGTCTGGTAGTAGACGCCGACGCCATTAATGCCCTTGCAGAAAAACCCGATGTATTGGACAAGGTAAAGGCCGAGATAATCCTGACCCCCCATCCCGGTGAGATGGACCGCCTCATGGGGCCGAAACAGAGTAATTCAAGCCGCATCCGCAGCCGGCGCGTGGAGGTGGTAACCGAGTTTGTAAAAAAACATCCCCATGTCATCCTGGTCCTCAAAGGCCACAAGACCCTTGTAGCCCATCGAGATGAATTATATGAGTGCACGACAGGCAACCCGGGGATGGCATCGGCCGGTACGGGCGACGTATTAACGGGCCTAATCGCAGGTCTTTGGGCCCAAAGATGGGCCTCAGCCTTTGAGGCTGCCAGGCTTGGGGTATATCTCCACGGACTTGCTGGAGACATGGCAAGCAAGGTTACGGGAGAATTCTCGCTAATAGCCACGGACGTCCTTGACACCCTGCCAAAGGCCCTTAGTGCCTACGGCAAAAAACCCGGTTGAAATTGGGCCGTCACCGGCAATAATCCTTTGAAAATGCCGGCCCTTTGTGGTATATTGTTGCGAAAATTTCACCGCTTTTTTCCTACCGGGTTTTCGGACAGAAGAGGAGCTTTGTGTGAAAGTCAAGAACTGTTTAACAAAAGACGTGGTGATTCTAAGTCCCGAAGATGGAATCCAAAAGGCGGCTTCAGCATTTATTTCCAATAAGATTTGGGCCGCCCCTGTTTTGGACACCAAGAGGCGTGTGGTCGGCATTCTTTCTATCACCGACATCCTTAACACCTTCAGTCCGGACTTCCTCCCCATGCTCAGCAACGTAGACTTTATAAAGGATTACGGTGCACTGGACATCAGCGCAAAAGACGTAAGGGACCTGGCGAAATTAAAGGTTGCGGACGTAATGACCAAAAACGTCGTCACCATAGACCAAGAGGGTGACTTGGTGGCCGCCATATCGCTTATGAAAAAACACGGCTTCCATACCCTGCCCGTTATTGAAAACGGGAGGCTTGTGGGGATGGTCTCAAACATAGATATCTGCCGGAGATTTCTGGAGGTGTGGGAAGGTAAGACCAAGGGTGAAGAGTGATTTTTATGCCCTCTTCTTACCATGAACATATCGAGATTTAAAAACCTTCTCCTGCAAGTATATATTTCCTGCCTGCTTTCTACCGCCTGTTATGGGGAGACGGACGTAATATTCTCCCCTGACAACGACATACAAGAACGCCTCATCAACAGCATAAACGGCTGCAGCGGCAGTATAGACCTGGCCATCTCCGACCTGGGTTCCGGTGAACTCATCCAGGCACTTACGGACGCAAAGACCCGTGGTGTAGAAATAAGGATGGTCGTAGACTACCAGTCCGCTCGCCCCAAATCCTCCTTGATAACACATCTGAAAGAGGAAGGGTTTCTGATAAAGGCGCTTAACGGCGAGGCCGGCGGACACATGAACAATAACTTTGCCGTCTTTGACGGTAAATTACTGATAACCGGCACCTACGACTGGACAAATAAAGCCCCAAAGTACAGCCACGATAACGTCGTCCTTATTGGCGACTCGTCCGTCATAAACTCATACCGCACGGAGTTTGACCGTTTGTATAACAAAGAAGACCATCTGGCCTGGACCGATCTCAAATCAACACCCACAGATAAGCAGAAAACATCTAAGAAACTGGTAGAAGTACCTCTGGGAAAAGTACCTTCTCCCAGAGACGTTCCATTCCCGAAACTGGCAGAGGGGGATAAGAAATTTGTAGACGTTACGATAAATGAACTTGATGCATTGTTCGGTTCGCAAAGCACGTTAAGCTCAGATGAACAGGACGAGCTCTGGGAGCAGCAATACAACGAGAAATACGTAAAATGGTACAGCGCCGTCGCTTTCGGGGCTATTTCACAGTACGACTGGAATACGCTGAGGCTAAGCCTTGAGATCGGAAAGGAGCCTGAGGTGCTGGTCCTCTTCAAACCTGAATATCAGCAGCAGATACTACGGCTGGAAAAAGACGACGTCATCGCTTACACGGCAAGGCTTACCAAAAGGAAGGGCTTGGGGTCGCTCTATAAGCTTGACGACGGAGATCTCATAGGAAAGCTAACAAAAAAGGCTCCAAGGTAGTGACCCTGGAGCCTTTTCCAAAATAACCTATTTTCTGATAATCAGTCCCAAACCGACTCTATCTTCTGGAACAGCTCAAGGACGACAAACCGCTTCTCACCTCTGAGAACTACGTCCTGACACTTTTCGCCGCTCATTCCACCCCATGCTCCCTTGGCGCATATAGTATAACTTCCGGGAGGAAGAGTAAAGCTGCAGCAACCATTATTCAAAGTGGTTTCTTCCTTATCCCCTACAGTAACGGTCGCATTCTGTATTGGGGCATTGCCCAGAGCAATTACAATAACATCCAGAGACACCGCCTGCTCATCAGCTGTGGCTATGCTGCTGAAACCCATTACAAACAGGAAAGCAGCACAGAAGGCAAATGTTGCAAATCTCTTCATCTTAACCCTCTCTCCTTTCTCTAAGATACCTCTCTCTTAGATACCTCTCCCCTAACTCTTAAAACAATACTTTACTTTTAAACGGAATCACCCTGCCTTCTTACTCACTGAATGAAGGGGGTTTTATCATAAGACCAAGAAGGTAGCATATAATACGGAAATAGTCCCGTTTGTCAACAAAAAAGTTGGACTACCAGATTCCTCCCGACTTCAACGCTCCGGAACGGCATTTTCAGGCCGTCCTGCGGAGGTCCCGGTTATAAAGGCGTTACAGTTCTCTTCGGTCCATAACCTGTTTAAAGAGGCCCAGATGAGGGTCTTTATATGAATATAGCCCGTGTACACCGCCTTCCGTCTGGGCAGACGAACTTCTTGCCTCAAACCTTAAGTTGCCATTATACAATGTCTTATGTAGGATGTCCAGAGTCCTGCACCCCAGGTCCTGCATGGAGTGCTTAAGACTTTGCGCCAGGTATTCAACCAGGTCTACAACAGAACCTCTGTCAACTACTGCACCCGTCACACCTTGTGCCACTTTGATCTTATCCTCATCCGAAAAGTATCTCTTGGCTCCACCAGCCCCCATAGCCTCAAAGGACGCCATACCGCGATACTTCTTCAGCCTGACCCCGGCCTCGTAAAAATATTCACCCGGCGTCTCGCTGGTGCCGGCAAGCATTCCGCCCAACATCACGGAACTGGCCCCGAGGGCCAGGGCCTTGGTAAGATGGCCGAGATTGGATATGCCGCCATCGGCAATTATGGGTATGTCGCCGTGTTTCCGGGCGATCTTTGCGCAGTGATATACGGCCGAACCCTGGGCCCTCCCCACCGCCAAGGTTTCCTGGGTTATGCATATGGAACCACTGCCCATACCTATCCTGAGCGCATCCACCCCAGCATCTATCAGGGACTTGCACTGTCTGGCAATCACCACGTTGCCCCCGATTACCTCCAGGCGGGGATATTTCTTCTTTGCATACTTCACCATGTTAATCTGAAAGACGGAATCCCCCTGGGATGCGTCAATAATAACTACGTCCACCCCGGCATCCACCAGCGCATCCAACCTCTCTTTATCCGCCTCCTTCGTGGATATAGCAGCACCCACCAAGAGCTGTTTTGCCTCATTCTTGGAGGAGTGGGGGAAATCCTCGTTCTTCAACAAGTCCGTCCTGCTCATCAGCGACACAAGTCGTCCCTTGCCGTCAACTATGGGGAGCTTGCCCTTCTTACACTGCTTGAGTATCCTGTTGCCCTCTTGCAGCGTTATGCCAACCGGGGCCGTTATGACGTCTGTAGTCATCACCTCACTGAGTTTCTTGGTGGTGTCGGTCTCAAAACTTATGTCCCTTTGGGTAACTATGCCCACCAACTTGGAACCCAGCGTACCGTCCTCGGTTATGGGTATGCCTGAGAAACCATAAATCTCCTTGATCCTGCACACATCGGCAATGGTGTTATCGGGCCGGAGCACCACCGGCTCTGTAATAAAGCCGTTCTCGAATCTCTTGACGGTCCTTACGTGTCTTACCTGCTCCTCTATCGTATTGTTGTAGTGGATAATGCCTATACCACCCAGAAGGGCCATGTGGACGGCCATCTTCGACTCCGTTACCGTATCCATCGGAGAGCTGACGATGGGTTTCTTCAGCCTCAAATTCCGGGTAAGTCTGGTGTCCAGTTCCACCTCATCTACACCGAAGTCTATATGGCCCGGGAGCAGGATAAAATCGTTGTAGGTTATGCCTCCCCTCTGGCCAAAGAAGGTCTCCGCATCGTAGCCGTTGGCGCCGCCGTCAAGTGTCATATTTTTTATTCTCCAATTAAATTTACATTACAACATATTATAAGGATCCACGTCTATAATTCCCCTCACACCGCCAATGGTACCGGCATCTGTCTTCCGTAACGCATCCGCTAGGGCATCGTGGGAAGACGCCTTAATGGTGAGGTGCCAGCGGTAATTGTTTCTTATCCTGGATACGGGCGCCGGAGCCGGACCAAGCACCTCCCTCCTATGCCCGTTACCACTGCCGACCTCCTGCACTGTTTTTGCGACCTGAAATGCCCTTTTCCGAACCGAATCCTCGTTCCTCCCCCTAAAGACTACTCTGGCCATCGCACCAAAGGGTGGATAGCCGAGAGACCGTCTGTACTCCAGTTCCCTGTCCGCAAAACCCTCGTAGTCGTGCGCAGCTGCCGCAACGATAGCATATTGGTTTGGGCTGAAGGACTGTATCACCACCCTGCCGCCCTTTGGACCTCTGCCCGTACGGCCCGCTACCTGGGAGAGTAACTGGAATGTCCTCTCACATGCACGGAAGTCCGGCAGATTGAGTATGGTGTCTGCCGATATGACCCCGACCAGCGTTACGTTGGGAAAGTCAAACCCCTTCGCTATCATCTGAGTCCCTATCAGGATATCCACCTCACCGTTCTTCAGCGCCCTGAAGGCCTTTTCGTGGACGTCTCGCCCTTTCATCGTATCGCTGTCCATCCTCATCGTCTTATACTCAGGGAAGTGTCTGTTTATCTCGTCCTCTATCCTCTCCGTTCCGAGACCGAAATAATTCATCTTCGGCCCCTTGCAGTCGGGACACTCCTCCGGCGGATGGGCTTCCCAATGACAATAGTGACAGAGGGCAACATGATACCTCTTATGATAGGTCAGGGCAACATCACATCTGCTGCATTTGAGTACATACCCGCATCTCTGACAACTTATGAAGGGCGAAAACCCCCTCTTGTTCAGGAACAGAATTATCTGTTCCTTTTTGGACAAACTCTGCCGCATGTAGTGCTCCAGCCGGTGCGAAAGCAGCCGTGTCGCCCTGCCCACGTGGAATTCCTGTCTCATGTCCACCACCTCGACGGGCGGCATCTGTCTGTCTCCTATCCGTTTGGTCAGGACTGCCCTGTCGTAGTTACCGAGCACGGCGTTAAAGTAGCTCTCCAGCGAAGGCGTCGCCGAACCAAGTATAACCACCGCGCCCTCTTCCTTTGCCCTCATAATGGCCACGTCACGGGCGTGATAGCGGGGAGAATTGTCCTGCTTATAGGTTGACTCGTGCTCCTCGTCAATTACAATCAACCCCACTTTCTTAAAAGGCGCAAAGACGGCAGAACGCGCACCGATAACCACCTGAGAAATGCCCTCTCTTATTGACTGCCACTGGGCATTATGCTCCGCCCCCGTGAGATAGCTGTGCAGTACGGACACGTTGTCAAACCGCTCGCCAAATCGCTCAATGGTCTGAGGTGTCAGCGAGACCTCCGGCACCATCACAATGGCGCCCAGGTCTTTTCGGATAACCTCGTTGATAGCCTGCAAATAAACCTCCGTCTTGCCGCTGCCGGTTACTCCCTGGAGTAACACCACGCCGAATTTGTTCTCCGCCAGCTTTGACTTTATAAGGTTCAGCGCCGACTCTTGCTCTGCGGTAAGGATAAAAGGTGGATGTGGAGATTTAGAAGTACGTCCTTTGGCGAGACTGTCTTCACGGGGAGACAACTCATAATACTCTACTAATTTACGTCCTGTCAGGGCGCGTATGCTTGAAGGACTGCAGCCGCTCAGGTGAGAAAGCTCACGAGGCGTAATCCCGTCCTCGGCCTCAAGGAGCGCCCGAAGGGCCTTTGCCTGCATGGGGGCCCTTTTACTCAGCCTCGGCAGTTCAGCCGCTGCCTCATCGCGTCCCCTGGCAAGTCTTACAGCCATTACCTTCTTTGCCCTGTGTCCCCTCTTTACGGCGGAAGGAAGTGCTACCTCAAGGGCATCGCTCCAGGGACAGTGGTAACGCTGGGAGATTTGTCGGGTGAGGCGGAGCATGGCCGGTTCCAGGGCTAAAAAGCTGTCCTGCACCTCTGCCACGTCCTTAATCTTTTTTGCCGGGATGCCGGAGGGAGAGTCTGATGATAGGCCCACGCAGTAACCGCTCACCAGCCTGCTGCCGAGAGGTACCTTTAAACGCCTGCCCACGTCAATTTCGGCCGATAGGGTGTCCGGCACACTGTAATGAAGTGTTTTACCAATAGGCGCATTAACAATTACCTCGGCATAGCGCCTGCCATTCACCCGATGTCCTCCGCGTTTAGATATTAAAAGAATCTTAACACACCCCCAAAACCCTGTCAACTGCCAGGGGGAGTCACCCACGTATAACGCCATATGTGCCGTCCAACACGCAATTTTGCTTGAAAATATCGCCCAATCTTATTAAAATTAACAGCTTAATGATTCCTCAATAACAAGGACTAATCTCAAGACAAGTGCACAGAATAGCGGTAATACCAGGGGACGGAATAGGTCCGGAGGTGATCCGGGAGGGGCTGAAAGTCCTTAAGGCTGTCAGTAATAAAAGAGGCTTCAAATACGAATTAAAACATTACGATCTGGGGGGAGGCCGTTACTTAAAGACAGGCGAAACCCTGCCGGACAATATCTTAGAGGAACTTAAGGGTTTTAGCGCAATATACTTGGGCGCCGTGGGACACCCTGAGGTGGCCCCGGGCATCCTGGAGCGAGGGCTGCTGTTAAGAATACGTTTTGAACTGGACCAGTATATAAACCTTAGGCCGGTAAAACTCTACCGCAGCGCTGACTGTCCGCTAAAGGACAAGACGCCTGATGACGTTGACTTTGTAGTGGTAAGGGAAAATACAGAAGGGCTTTACATTGGCTCCGGCGGTTTCCTCAGGAAAGGGACGCCGCAAGAGGTCGCAATACAGGAGATGGTCAACACCCGGATGGGCGTTGAGCGCTGTGTGCGTTATGCATTTGAGCTGACCAAAAAAAGAAACAAGGCAAAGAAGTTGCTCTTTTGCGGCAAGACGAACGTACTGAACTATGCGCACGACCTGTGGATGAGGGTATTTAAAGAAGTGGCTCGTGAATACCCTGAAATAACCACCGATTACGCCCATGTAGACGCCACGTGTATGTGGATGGTAAAAAATCCTGAAAGCTTCGACGTGATTGTTACGGACAATATGTTCGGCGACATAATAACCGACCTCGGGGCGATGATTCAGGGAGGAATGGGCGTGGCTGCTGGCGGTAACATAAATCCGGAGGGAGTCTCGATGTTTGAGCCTATAGGAGGCTCGGCACCTAAGTATGCCGGGAAAAACGTCGCTAACCCACTGGCGGCCATCGGTGCATGCGTCATGATGCTCGACTATCTGGGAGAGACACGGGCAGCCAGGGAGGCAGAAGAGGCCGTGAAAAAGGTAATCTCCACCCGGCTGAAGGGCCTGGGGGCAGGCAAAATGGGAGCCACCACTCAAGAGGTGGGTGACATGATCGTTGAGGAAATAGGAAAGACATAGAGCAGATTATGGAAAGGGCACAATCGTTAGATTCAAGCGTTCTGGTTCTGAATAAGTTCTTTATCGCAATGAACGTCGTCAGTGCCAAGCGCGCTATCACCCTGTTATACAAGAACTCCGCGGAAGTGATATCCATAGACGGCGGAAGATTCAATTCGTATAACATGGATAGCTGGCAGGACGTATCTCTGCTCAAGTCGAATCTCGGACTACCGGAGGAAGACGACGACGGGCTAAGCTGGATAAAGACCGTCTCTATAAGCATACAAGTGCCAAAAATAATTCGCCTCTTGTTCTATGAGAACAGACCTGCGTGGGGTGTGAAATTTAACCGAAGAAACATCTTTGCCAGAGACAGCAACTGCTGCCAGTATTGCGGCAAGAGGTTCCCAACTCCAGAACTCAGCCTTGATCACGTGACACCAAGGGCCAGAGGTGGTGAGGCCACCTGGACAAACATAGTCTGCGCCTGCACCGAGTGTAATAAGAAGAAGGGGGGCAGGACCCCGGAAGAGGCGGGCCTTAGGCTGATCCGCAGGCCCTTCGTGCCGAAACACAGTCCCATTATTACTCTGAAGCTGGGCTCCGACAAATACAGCTCCTGGAAGCAGTTTATTGACCACGCATACTGGTCTGTACCCCTTAAGTGAAGAAAGGGCCATGGTCCAGAAGTGGTACAGAAGTTGAGGAGTCTTTATCTCTCCATCATCAGGGAGGAAAGGAAGGGGACGTTTCCTTCTCTAGTCCTGTTGCTGCTCTCTCCACCTTCGTATCTCTACCGTGCACTCCTCAGGTTCAGGGAACTTCTATACCGATACGGCATGCTCCGGAGCGTAAAACTCCCGGTACCGGTGATAAGCGTGGGAAACATCACCGTGGGCGGCACGGGAAAGACGCCGTTTCTGGAGTTCCTGGCAAAATTCCTTCTGGACAGGGGCAAAAAGGTAGCTATACTGAGTAGAGGCTACGCCGGAATGAAGGTGGGGGGGAATCGAGTAAATGACGAGTATCTAGAGTTGTCGAAAAGGCTTCCAAGCGTACCCGTTTTACTGGGAAAAGACAGACTCTCCAGCGCCAGAGAGGCCCTGAAGAATTACAGCCCGGATTGCCTGCTGCTGGACGACGGCTTCCAGCACTGGAAGCTCGCCAGAAACCTGGATATCGTGGTAATAGACGGCATGCAACCCTTCGGAAATGGCGGCTTGGTACCGGCCGGCATACTAAGAGAACCTTTATCCAGTCTCAAAAGGGCAAGCCTGATAATATTATCCCGCACGGACCTGTGCAGGCCGCAAGAGATACAAACCACAAAGAAACACCTCGATGAAATAAACAGCCACATACCGGTCTTAGAGGCCGTTCACCATCCCTTACACCTCGAAGACGCGACGGGACGATGCCTTGAAACCCCTTGGCTAAGAGGCAAAAGACTCTATGCCTTCTGTGGGATCGGTAACCCGAAATCCTTTGAAAAGACACTCCGGCTCCTGGGTGCAGACATAGTAAGATTCAAGGACTTCCCCGACCACCATCATTACGGCAGAAACGAGCTTGCAGCGATAGACAGCGAGGCGTCAAAACTTGGGGTTGACGCAATTGTTACGACACAAAAGGATTTCGTAAAAATAAATGCTACGCCGAATCAGGCGTGGAGGAAACTCATACTCTCCCTAAGGGTGGAGATGAGGATTACAAGCGGACTCGACGTATTATCAAAGAAGCTGGAAGAGGTATTCTCATGAACACAAAAGGGGCGGGCAAGGCGGCTGGAAAAAAGCTGGGTAAACCCTTAAACCTGGCTGGTCTGAAGACTTATTCCATAAAAAAAAGGAAAGGCCTTGCGAACATCCAGCAGTTTGCAAAACCAATTCCTCCACCTGATGATTTTGATGAATTCTTAGGCTCCTTACCGAAGACCCTGGCAGCAGAGTCTCTAATGAAGGTTATCAAGGCCATTGCAGAGGCCCACAGGAAACGGCTGCCGGTGGTGATGGCCATGGGCGCACACGTGATAAAGTGCGGCCTGTCGCCGCTGGTAATAGACCTGATGGAACGGGGGATTATCAGTGCCGTAGCCATGAACAGCGCGGGGGCCATCCACGACTATGAGGTATCCCTGGTGGGGTATACCTCCGAGGACGTAGGTGCGGCCCTCAAGGACGGAAGCTTTGGAATGGCCAGAGAGACCGCCGATGCCATGCAAAAGGCCGCCTCCCGGGGAATACGAGAAGGCATCGGTCTCGGCGCGGCGCTAGGCAAGAAGATCAACGAAGACGCCAACAAGTTTGCCGAATACAGCATCCTGGCCGCTGCAGACAGACTCGACATACCGGCAACGGTCCACGTAGTCATAGGCGCCGATACCGTCCACATGCACCCAAACGTATCGGGAAGCGATCTGGGTGGATCAAGCCACATAGACTTCCGCATTTTGGCGGGTGTGGTTGCAAGACTTGAAGGGGGCGTATGGTTAAACGTCGGTTCCGCAGTCGTGATGCCGGAGGTGTTCCTCAAGTGCCTGTCGGCAGCAAGAAACCTGGGGAATAAAGTAGAAAACTTCGTGACGGCAGACATGGACATGTTGAAACACTACAGGCCCACCGTAAACGTCGTCAAACGTCCCACAGAGCAGGGCTATTCCCTGACAGGGCATCATGAAATAATGCTGCCTTTGCTGAGAATGGGAATACTATCACAAATTTATCAGGAGGATGCTTCTTAGATGAAAGGCGCCAGATTTATACCGGCATTGGTCTTTCTGTACCTAGTATCCCCTTGCGCAGAGGGCGCAGCGACACAAATAACGACTACTGAGGGAACCGTCCGGCAGCCTGAAAAGGAAATCCACGTAAACATACATTCCGGGCTAAAGACCATTCCCATCAGAAAGGTCATCGGAGCGGTCATACAAAGGGTCGAAGAAAAGGGTGTAGACGCCATAAACGGCAGCGGCGCACAGGGACAAGACGGGGTCTGGGACCTGAGCCTGACCTTCATGGATAAAGAGAAAGGAACCCAGAGGGACTTTAAATGGAAATATGTGAGGAATGAGGGAAAACTCACCCCGCTGAATGCGGAGGCGGGGAAGCTCTCATTCCCGCTGAGCAGTTTCCTCTTCAGTACGGCAATAGATATGGGTCTCGGCATGGTGGAAGGGCAGGAAGTCTCGCCCAAGACGATAAACGGCAGCGCCAAAAAGATATCGGAAGGGCTTTGGGAGTTCGACCTGGTGGGACTTTCCAACAACAATGAGAATTTCGTCCAAAAATGGGCCTACAATTCAGAAGAGGGTGAACTTTCTCCAACCCAGTTCGACCACTCCGACCTGGATAAACTGCTTGCCAAGGCTGTTGTTAATGGTAAGATTGATTATACCGTAGTAAAAAACACGCCGCACCTGAAGGATTTCCTGGGAAAGATTGCCGAGATAGACGAGAATGGTCTGAAATCGTTCCCCCAACAAGAGCAGCTCGCATTCTGGATAAACGCCTACAACGGAATAGCGCTGAAGGTGATGGCGGACAACTATCCTGCCATGAACCCTGAGTCCATTGCCAATACTGCGGAGACGAAGCGGTTCAAGGTTGCGGGAGAGAAATTACCCCTGGTGCAGATAAGAGACGACACAAAGAACAACTTTAAAGACGACAGAGTGGACTTCGCCCTGTTCTCTGTCTCAGGGAATCCAGGTGGACTCTGGACTGAGACCTACTGCGGCAGGCGATTAAATGACCAGCTGGACAGGGCGGCAGTAGTGTCCCCCCGAATGACAAAAAATGAAGAGGCGGAGGGTTCTGAAAGAGTTTATTAGTCCATGTAAATTTCCTCCCTCCCTTGACGGCGGTAGGGAGAATTGTGTTAGCCACATAAATCAGTTTTGTGAAGACCTCGGATTCAGCAAGGTATAAGACCTTGGAGCGCTTACAAGCGGAAATTAAAGATGCTGTGGGAAAAAGAACTTCGCAAGATATATAAAGACCTGGATAAAGAATTGTCCACCCTGGCGCCGCCGTGCAGGGCGTGCGGCGAGTGCTGTCACTTTGACGAATACGGCCATAAACTGTACGTAAGCGACATAGAGGTGGAACACATACTCAAGAACGTCGGGCTGCCTGAAACGGCCGTCAATAAAGGTGTCTGCCCGTACCTGGCCGACAACAAGTGCACGATACGAGAGCACAGACCCCTGGGATGCAGGATATTCTACTGCCAGAAGGACTGGGAAGTCACGTCATCCGACCTCTACGAAAAATACCTTCGCAGGATTAAAGACCTGTACACGGCAAATGGATTAGAGTGGAATTATGCGTCCATGCCGACTCTGTTAGACAAGAATCTTCACAGGAGTCCATGCGTTGCATAGCAGGCTTATACAAATCCTATCGGATATCAAGAGCCCTGCCATACTGGTGACAGGCGACCTCATGTTGGACAAGTACGTGTGGGGAGAAGTAAACCGCATCTCGCCTGAGGCACCCATACCCGTAATAAACGTAACACATGAAGAATTTCGCCCCGGCGGGGCAGGCTCCGTAATAACCAACCTCACCCACCTTGGCGCAAGGGTTTTCTGCACGGGAATATTGGGCAAAGACTCCGCAGGAGAGAATTTCGCCAGGATGCTGGAGAAATCGGGGGTAGATACCTCCGGAATGTTTATTGACTCGAAACGCCCGACCACGGTAAAGACCCGTGTGATGGGCCATCTCCATACGGCGGGACGCGCCGTACAACAGCTGCTCAGGATTGATTACGAAAATACGCATCCTGCCCCGAAGGAGATAGAAGACAAGGTCATAAACTACGTCAAGAAGAACATCCACCAGTGCGACGCTGTAGCCCTGTCCGACATGAACAAGGGACTGCTCACGGAAAGGATCCTCGAGACCGTCACCACCCTTGGACGCACAACAGGGAAGCCTGTCATCGTGGACCCCAGGATAGGCAGAAACTGCTCCATCTACAAGGGGGTTACCGCCATCACCCCCAACCGCCACGAGACAGAGGTAATGACTGGCATAGACGTCTCGACGCCGGAAAATCTTAAGAGCGCCGGGAGCAAGCTGGTAAAGGAACTGGACCTCCAGTGCGCCGTAATAACGTTGGATAAAGACGGTATGTTCCTATATCAGCGGGACGGAACCCACCTTATGCTCCCCACAAATCCCAGGGAGGTTCACGACGTCACCGGCGCCGGGGATATGGTACTGAGTGTGATAGCGTTTGTAGTCGGGGCAGGCTCCAGTATTGCAGATGCCGCACGACTTGCCAATATAGCCGCCGGCATCGAGGTCGGAAAGATAGGCGTAGCCCCCGTCAGCAGAGAAGAGATATTGAGAGAACTCCTGGGATACCATCCCTCGCTTGAAAAGATTAAGACCGTTAAGGAGCTTAAAGACTTATTAAATAAACACCGCTCAAAGAGGGACAGAATAGTCTTCACCAACGGCTGCTTCGACATCCTGCACAGGGGCCACGTGGAGTACCTTGGATTCGCCCGCAACCAGGGGGAACTGCTGGTGGTGGGACTCAACACGGACCGCTCCGTCAATAACATGAAGGGCCCGAGCAGGCCCGTGCTGCCGGAGCAGGACAGGGCCAGAATCATTGCCGCCCTGGAGGACGTGGACTACGTGGTATTATTTGATGAACCCACCCCTGAAGAATTGATAAGGGAAGTAAGGCCCGACGTGCTGATAAAGGGCGAAGATTGGAGGGAAAAGGGGGTAGTGGGCCGCGAGTTTGTGGAATCTTACGGCGGCAAGGTGGTGCTTGCGCCACTGGTACAGGGCATCTCCACCACCGACATCATCTCGCGTATTGTAGAAAAAGAAAACCAGCGGGCACAAAAAACAGTTTAATCTGAAATAATTATAGCTCTGTGAGACGTACAAAGCCGTCATTGCGAGGAGCAAAGGCGACGAAGGCGAGCCAAAGGCGTCGTGCCAGAGGCGGATTCGCCTATGGCGAAAATCTGATATGTAGCGTGGCAGCTCGCTGCCCCGTTCGTCTGTCTCTATCACGACTGCCAGATTCAACGTTGGAGCAAGCTCCAACGCTACATTCTTTCCGCCTCAGGCGGACTTCGCTCCCTCAGAATGACGACCATACAGAGTTTTGCAGAGGTTCCATATGAACGACATCGAAAAAGAGCTAAAAGAAAGCATCGAGGTAAAGCAGGGGCTTCTGGCCGGCGGGACTGCCGTCATAAAGAAGATGGCCAGGGTAATGACTGACCGACTCAAGGCCGGCAACACCGTCTACCTCATAGGCAACGGCGGGAGCGCCGCAGACGCCCAGCACATAGCGGGCGAGATGATTGGAAGGTTCAAGAAGGACAGGAAGGCCCTGCCCGTCCTTGCCCTGACCACCGACAGCTCAGTAATTACGGCCATAGCCAACGACTACGGCTATGACAGATGCTTCGAGAGGCAGATAGAGGCGTTCGTGAAGAAGGGCGACGTTGTTATAGGCATTTCCACCAGCGGGAACTCCCAAGGGATTCTAAGGGCCGTACGCCTGGCCAAGGAAAAGGGGGCCGTTACAATGGGCCTCACTGGCCGGGACGGAGGGAGCCTGAAGGGTTTGGTGGACGTCTGTCTACAGGTCCCTTCAGGAAATACCCCAAGGATACAGGAGTGCCATACAACGGTGGGCCATATCCTTTGCTCCATTGTTGAAAAAGAACTGTTTGGGGACTTCGAGACCCCTAAGAAAGTTACCTGACACTATGTCGTCATTCTGAGGAGTAGGGACGGGGTAACCCCGCCCCTACAAGATTCTTCGCTTCGCTCAGAATGACAATCGCACGGACTTTTGCAGGGCTTTCATTCCGTGACTGAAGAGGATAAACGGGCATGAGCAGAAGGGCTGCCTTTTTGGACAGAGACGGAACGATAGTTCAGGGCGTTGAATATCTCAGCTCGCCTGAAGAACTGGCGTTAATGCCCAACGCCGCCAATGCAATAAAACAATTTAATAAGCGCGGATACCTCACGGTAATAGTCACAAACCAGTCGGGGATAGCTAGGGGGTATTTCACAGAGGAAAGATTGACGGGAATCCACCGCAGGCTTATAGAAATGCTCTCCAGGGAAGGCGCACGCATAGACGCAATATACTACTGTCCCCATCTGGCCGAAGGCATCATAGAGGCGTACAGCATAGACTGCCAGTGCCGCAAGCCCAGACCGGGGATGCTCCTGAGAGCGGCTAGAGAGCATGACATAAACCTCTCAGCGTCTATAATGATTGGCGATACCCCGGCCGACGTAATGGCCGGCAAGGCGGTAGGCTGTAAGACCGTACTGGTGCAGCCCCATAATAACGGATTCGATATGCCGGAAAACCCCGATTTTATCGTAAAAGACCTTATGGGCGCCGTTTTACTGATGTCCTAATGTAACAATACTGCACACCGTTAATTATTATGAGAAAGGGCAGTAAATCCACGTTATAAAGTGATATAGATTGGAGGCCCAGCACGTTGTTATATATGTCCGAGTGCTAGAAAAATCCTCCCGATAGGGAGCTTTAAAAATGGTAGTTATTTGCCCAAATTGCAAGCAACAACTCACCTTTCAAAAAATAGAATCCTCGCAACTAAGGTGCTCATGGTGTGGTAAAGTGTTTAATCATCCTACGTTTAAGCTTGAACCCCAACTACCAAAGCCCCAGTTAAATCTCTTTGAAAGAAAAGAAACTAAGGCTAAGCACACATCAAAAGAATACCCACAAGAAAAGCAAAGCATTGCCGATAGCAAACAGCCCCTGCTAGAAGAAGAAAGAGAAAAGACTGTACGGTTATTTGATTTCTTTGCGAAGGTACTTTCCATAGATCTTCCAGTCATACGCAATATTCTAGAACATAAAGAACAGCTCTGGTGGTTAAGCGATGTACCTGTAGGGCCTTCCTGTCAACTAAGAAAAGTAAATTCTAATGAAGCGTCAAAAGAAATATCCGGAGAGGAATGGTGGTTAAAGGTCAAAAAAACAGAGATAAAAGAAGCACCATCCTTACCTGAAGAATTAAAAGGTTGGGTTGAGTTAGATTTCCACAATCCTTCAAAACTGCCCGAAATAATCCCATCAAGAACTCGCGAAGCACCCATCGATAACAGCTTAAGCAAAGAGGGCCTTTTTAAAAATCCAGATAAAAGTGCACGGGAGAAAGTTGCTGAAACAATATCGGAAAAATTTGAAGATGACCCGGAGAGGCCCAATTTACTAAGCAACTATATAGTAGATCAATGGGAACCATGGTCAAAAGGGTTTATGCTATATTTTGAAGCTAACCAGCTTTACAGTGAGCTATATACCCTCCACCAACGGTTGCAGATAGATGGTGAGCGTATCGAATTCCTGTTTGGACATGCATTGCTTACCTGGAAACACAAGCAGGGAGCCACAATAAATCATCCTCTTTTTGTTACTCCTATAGAAATTCATTTTGATCCAGACAACCGAACCATTTCGCTTATCCCTAGCACGTCACAGCCGACAACACCAGAGTTTGATTGTCTGCGTGATTTAGAATATGACAACATGACACAAATTGTGGGAATAATTGATAAATTGACAAAGGAACCACCTGATGTTTGGGACAATAAGGAAATGCACGGATGGGCCCAAACCATTACTGGACTGATTAACCCAGAAGGAGTTAACAAGTATGAAGACGCGATATGCTCTAATCCTCCTATCGTGAAACAACCCGCTATTTGGAACGCTTTAGTCTTTTTTGTAAGGCCAAGGGCTAGGGGATTTTGGGTACGGGATGCCGAACAAGTCCGTAATGCTATAAAGGGTAATAGCCATGTTCCGTGGTTTATCAGCTCACTAACTGGTAATCCCGCCGATAAGCAAGTAACAAATATCGACAGCGAAAACATTACTACAGAAAACATCCCCGAGGTAGAGTTACTTCTTCCACTTCTGTACAATGATGAACAAAAGGAAATCGTACAACGACTGCGCGAGCATAACGGAGTGTTGGTTCAAGGACCACCAGGGACAGGAAAAAGCCATACGGTTGCCAACATTATTTGTTCTTTGCTTGCTCAAGGAAAACGTATTCTTATAACAGCTCAAACAGAGCGGGCTCTCAGAGTGCTACGTGAAAAAGTTCCTGAGGAGATTCGGAGCCTGTGTGTCAGTCAGCTAGGAAGTGACAGTGATTCAAGAAAAGAAACGGAGTCTGCGGTTAAGGAAATTTGTACTCGATTAGACAGAGGTACAGATTACGATACACAACAACGTATTGAAGATATTCGGCGAAAGCTAAAATGCTGCAGAGAAAAACAGGCTAGGTTAAGAAACATTATTCGTGAATGTATTGAGATAAACCTTAAAACCTTATCTCTGGGGCCAGAGAAAATTGATGCAGTTACGGCCGCAAAAGAGGTATCAACTAACAAGAAAGAGCACGGCTGGTTGCCAGATAACCTTTCTCCATCAGATGAACCTCCCTTAACAAATGAACAGTTAGAAGAATTGTGCCAATTACTTTCTCTGATTGATTTAAAAGATAGGCAAAGCCTCTCTCAAAAGCTTCCAGAAGCAGATGACTTGCCCCGTCCCAATATGTTTGAAGAAAAGGTTTCCGACCTCAAGAATATTTCATCGGCTCTTGAGTGCTCCGAGAAGGCATCAAACCCGTTTGTAGAAAAGCTTAAAAGTACCTCTCCAGATTTTATTGAAGAGACCTGTCGGCTTACAAAAGAGGCCCTTAACAAATTAGGTAATATCACAGAGGATTGGCGTCGCGAAATCCTCAGCCATTTGTCTGCACAAGGCAACCAGAGGGCATTATGGCATGAGTTTGTCAGTAAGGCACAAACTATATTGGATATGACGTGGCCACATTTCAAGAAAATCTTACACCGTGAAATTGATTGTACGCCCACCGATAGTCGTATTGACTACGAACTAGGCATTTCACAATTGTGGAAACATGTGAACAAAGCAAAGAAACTTAAAAAACCAATTTGGGGATGGCCAAAGGAGGCAAAAGCAGTTTTGCAAAGCTGCAAAGTTGATGGTACGCCGCTATCCACAGTTGAACATTTAGAAGCACTTGAGGCCGATTTTAATTACAAAAAAAATATTCAGGACTTTCAAACGTTATGGTCTCGATACAGAAAGCTTATTAACGCTCCCGATTTAAAGGATGACATCTCTTTACCCCTTCAGGACTATGAAGAGAAATTAAATCGTGTCAAAGAAGTTTTGGATTGGGAGCAGAAATACGGACTAGTTCTTACTTCCAAGCTAGAGGCTTTAGGTATCCAGCAACAAAAAGCTTATCAAGTTGAGTTCTTACAAGAATTTTTATGCGCGTTAGAATACAAACATCTCATCAATGAGCAGGAGAACATAAACAAAATTTTTAAGGAATGGCGTGACTCATCAAAGGAAACTGATGTAGCAAACACCCATCCGTTGTGGAAGCACATTATACGTGCACTTTACCAGAAAGACTACGCTTCTTATCAAGAGACTTACAATGAGGTAATACGGTTAAACCAGCTTAAGCCCAAGCATGTTAAACTAGAGACACTGCTTTGCCGATTACGCAGTGTCGCCCCGCTGTGGGCCTCGCGGCTTGAAGCAGAGAAAGACAGGAACCTTACCCCGACTAAACATTGGCAGACTGCTTGGCGGTGGCGCAGGCTCAATAGTTGGTTAGAAGAGCTTCACAGTCAAGAAGATATAGATTCTTTGCAAGAGCAACTGGATAAAGAACAGCACCAAGAACGACAGTTAGTGGCAGAATTAGTAACTAACCTAACATGGCAGAGGCAGATTGAGCGTGTATCTCCTGAGCAACGACAGGCACTTGTTGCATGGTCCCAAGCGATGAGAAGATACGGTAGAGGTACGGGGAAGCATGCCCAATATCATCTGGCCAATGCACGAAGTGCGATGCAGGAGGCACAAGCGGCGGTACCTGTATGGATTATGCCTCTACATCGTGTGGTCCAATCATTCTCACCTCCTCACCCTGGCATGTTTGATGTCATTATGGTTGATGAGGCTAGTCAATGTGACATACGTGCTATCTCGGTGCTTTATCGTGCAAAAAAAGTGCTCATCATTGGTGATCCTGAGCAGATAAGTCCTGAAAGTATAGGCGTAAGTCATGAAAAGGTTTTTGAATTAATCAGATTATACCTCCGTGGGATCCCCCATGCAGAACGATTTGATTTGCAGTCCAGCCTTTATCATATAGCTGAACTTAGACTTCCAATGCGAATTTTTCTCAAAGAGCATTTTCGCTCTGTTCCTGAAATAATAGAATTCAGCAATCACCATATTTATGTGAATGACAGAATAGAACCTTTGAGGATACCAAATCCTGCCGATGCACTGCTGCCATCACTCAACGCTGTTTTTGTTGCCAATGGGTTTAAGAACGAAAATAATGATGTAAATGAGCCTGAAGCGGAAGCACTTGTAAATAAATTGGTAGAATGTTGCAAGGACCCAAAATACCAAAATAAAACTATGGGCGTAATCTCATTACTGGGCGAACAGCAGACAAAATATATAGACAAGTTACTCAGAAATTCTCTTGATGAGCGAGAGATTGAGAAGCGTAAAATTATTTGTGGAGACGCCTATTCCTTCCAGGGAGATGAACGCGATGTAATGTTCTTATCTCTTGTGGTGGCAAATAATGCAAAATTCGCTGTGTTGAATAAAGAAACTGACAAACAACGCTTTAACGTTGCGGCCAGCCGCGCTAGAGACCAGGTGTTTCTTTTCCATTCTGTAAGATTGCAGGACATTACAAACAAAGACTGCATGCGTTACAAACTTCTTGACTGGTATCAAAATCCTCGTAAGGCACAAATAGAAGCAGGATTAGAGGCCCTAAAGCGAAAAGCTGAGTCACAATTTGAAATAGATGTTGGCGAAATCATAATAAGGCGCGGCTACAAAGTTATTCCACAATATCAGGTCTTAAGCGGGAAACGCATTGATCTTGTGATTCAGGGGAAAGAAAGCCGCCTTGCTGTAGAGTGTGACGGTGATAAACACCACGACATGAAGAACTGGGAGAACGACCAAAGACGTGAAGAACAACTTCGCAGAGCCGACTGGATTTTCTGGAGGGTTATGGCAAGTGCATTTTACAGAAACTGTGAAAAAGCTCTTAGCAGTTTGTGGAAGAAGCTAGCTGAGCTTAAGATTGAACCATATTCCTAATTCAACTAATAAATATCCATGAAGGTACTCTTCATCTATCCGAATATCAACGCCCAGGTGGGGTTTAACTACGGGCTGGCGTTCATATCCGCCGTGCTCAAGAAGCACGGACATACCACAAGGCTCCTGAATCTGAACGAGAAATTATACAAACTGCCGAGCGACGAGGAGATTGTAAAATACATCCGTGACTACGCCCCTGGATTGATAGGCATGTCGGTGGTTACGCCCCAGTACCCGACCGCACTGCGCACGGCACGGCTTATAAAAAAGAATTTTCCGGACACACCCCTCATCATTGGGGGTGTGCATCCAACCCTGGTGCCCGATGAGGTGATGAAGGAGGACTGCTTTGACTACGCCTGCACGGGTGAGGGGGAAGAGGCCGTGCTTGAACTGGTAACAAAAAAGGAAAGGGGTGAGGACACCTCTGCTATTCTCAACATCTGGTCGAGGACGAACGGAGGGATAAAACAAAACAGCGTCCGCTCATTCGTTGACCTGTCCAAACTCCCCATGAAGGACTACGAATTGTTTGACCTCCAGCACATGATAAATAAAGAGGATGGGTGGGTAAGGCTGATGGGTTCCAGGGGGTGTCCGTTTCGCTGCAGCTACTGCTTCAACCACAAAATTGTAGACCGCTACAAGGACGACCTTTCTGCCACAGACGTCGGCTACATAAGACGCCACTGCCTTGAGGACGTTCTGGACGAGATAAAATACCTCCTCCGCACGTACCGGGACATAAAGACCTTCATCTTCGACGACGACATCTTTACCTTCGATAAAAAATTCCTGAGGGCTTTTTGCACTGAATATCCGAAACTGACGGAAGTACCCTTTGTGGTAAACGGCCACGTCCGCGCCTTTGACGAGGAGAGGGCGAAGATGCTCAAGGAAGGCGGATGCAGCATTATTAAATTCGGGCTTGAGAGCGGGAGCGAGCGGATAAGGCGGGACGTGCTCCATCGTCCCATGAGCAACGAAGAGATAGTTCGGGCCTTTGAGGCGGCGCATAAGTTTGGCCTGCACACCTCGGCCTTCGTCATGATCGGCCTCCCCTACGAGACGCGAGAAGACATCCTGGCTACAATAGAACTTCTGAGCAGGATACGGCCGGGGCGCTTCCGCTGGGCCATTTTCTTCCCCTTCCCCCGCACGGACGCCTACGAAATGAGCCTGAAGGGCGGGTACATTAACTTTGAAAAGATGCGCGAACTGAAGAATTTCACTGAGGCGTCGTGCCTGGACTTCGGCCCGGAGCACAACCTATTTATATCAAAACTACAGAAGACCTTTCCCTGGTACGTAAACACTCATTCCGAAAACTCCCCGGGCAACATCTACTCCTTCCTGACACGCGCCGTAGAAGACATGCCCCCTGATAAGTGGGAAGAGACTAAAGACAAGATACTCCCCGTTGACAGAGAACTTTCATTGTGTCTCAATAAAGCGGGTTGCAAACATTATTCTTTCAGATATAATGACTTTACAGCAGTAAGGTCGGACTGGGGAGATGGAAAAGGTGAATAACATCCTAGTAACCGCCCCTAACTGGGTGGGTGATATCGTAATGGCGACTCCCGCCTTCAGGTGCATCAGGGATAACTACCCCGGCGCAAAGGTAACCCTTCTGCTTAAACCCTACGTAAAAGGCCTACTGGAAGGCGCACCCTGGTTTGACGAAATCGTAGAATACGACCCCCTGGCAAAGCACAAACATCCTGGGAAATATCTCTCACTGATAAGGAAACTCAGAAAAGAGAAGTACGACCTCGCCTTCATACTGCCCAACTCGTTCAGCTCTGCCCTCATGATCTGGCTGGCAAGGGCAGACAGGCGTATAGGATACGTGCGGGATAACCGCTCCTGGATGCTCACCGACCCGATACAAAGGCCGAAGGAGAAAGGACGTTTCCTTCCCGCGTATATGGGTGACTATTACCTCAGACTTTGCACCAGTATAGGCTGCAAGGTGGGCTCAAAGAATACGGAAGTATTCGTCTCTCCGGAAAGCAAGAAGAAAATAGACGAGCTTTTCGATAAGTACGGAATGGCCGACACTAAACCCAAGGTCCTTATAAATCCGGGTGCTTCCTACGGTTCGTCCAAGTTCTGGACTGCCGAGGGCTTTGCCGAGACCGCCAAGCTGTTGCAGAAAAAACTGGATTGCCACGTGATGCTTGTTACCAGCCCGGAGGAAAAGGACATAGCCAAAAAGATAGTAGATGCGGCGAACGGAAGCATCGTTAACCTATCGCAAGACAACATCTCACTCGAACTGCTTAAGGCCCTGGTCGAGAAGAGTTCACTGCTAATAACCGTAGACTCGGGCCCAAGACACCTTGCCGTAGCCTTGAATAAACCTGTGGTAGTCGTAATGGGACCGACAGACCCCAGGTACACACAAACAAAACAAGAGATAGGCAAGGTCGTAAGGACCGCCGTGGACTGTGCCCCCTGCCACCTCAAAGTCTGCCCCACAGACCACCGCTGCATGACGCAGATAAAGCCGCAAAAAGTGGCAGAGGCCGCATTGGAACTAATCACCAGGCCCAAAATCCGTAGACGCAAGGCAAGCGTCCCCTGAAACCTCTCTCAAGCTTTCATGCATTTACTTTCAGTACTATAATAGGTGCGTCCAGACGCACCCTACACACTGGAACTAGGTTTTTCAGATGCAACGAGTTTTCCTCGGAAACCTTTTAAGACTTAGTTAAACTTAATAAGAGTCCCTTCAGGGAAATTCCCGCGCCTTCTACCAGGCTTAGCTTCTACGACCTGCAACTCATCACTTCCCTCCATAGGTGCTAATATCTCTCTCTTGTAGTGACTTGCGCGGTAAGGTGTTTTTGAGAGTACAAACTCCTTTAACTCCTCAACCCGAACAGCACTGCCCTTAAACCGCTCAACTATCCTTTTCTTAAGATCTTCAGAATCGGGTTCCGGTGGTATTAAATACGGTGTATTCATGTCAGTTAGATCTAAGAAGGTAAAAGTGCCTGTGGGGTCTGCTTTCCACATAGCATCTTTCATTTTTTCAAGTCCCGTCAGATTGTTCGTTGCAAAAAACAGGAAGTAATCAGTTCTGTTTTGTCTATTTACCATCTTGAATGAGACAACGTATGTTGCGGCAGTTTGCAATTGCTGCTTGTACAGATTCTGGAGAAATTCTTCTTTCTCACTAGAAGAACGAATATTAATTGCTTCGCACCACCCAGGAGTACCGAACAAATTATCGGCTATCTCTTTCTTACTCTCATCTATAAAAAATCTACTTAACTCATCGTACATAAACGTGATCAAAGCTTCACACTTAGGATTTTCTAATAACCTCCTTATTAAGTGGAAAGGAGTATGAGAAACACCGAATGGGTCAATAAAGGCAAAGGTGGGAACTAAAGACTTCTTTTGTTCATATATGTCGTTTAAAATATCAGTCAGAGTCTCATCAAATTTTCCACAATGATATTTAACCTTCAAAAAGGAAGGTTTTCTAATTTTATCTACTAACTCTTTTAAGTGCTGATAACGTTTTGTGTCTGCTTCAATAAAAAGACAAATTATTTCCGCACGTTCTATATTTTGGTTGTCCGATATAGATTTTATGGCAATTATAGGTGAACCGTCTTCGCCCCCACTATATTTGCCTGGGCCAGCAAATCCATCTATATAAACGATGCGGCCTGCACATCTTGACATTATCGGGGCCCAGGCATCTAGGTACTTCTTTAGAATTTCATGTTTAGCAAGTGTGTGCTTTTCAATTTTCCAAACAGTTGGCAAAGGCTTTGCCATTTTGCATACTCAACTTTCATGTAAGCCCATTATTTGTACAATTGCATCCTGTAAACTCCCAATCAAGCGCCTGCCAGAGCTCTTTTGTTTCCTTGCAAAGTGATGGCTCAAATCCAAGCCACTCCTTTATCTTTTCATAAGTTTTTCTTCTCACTTCCAGTGGGTATCTCATCCTCCCGTCTTCCGATTTCCTGAGTCCATATCTTGGGGCATTCAACGAAAATCTATGTAAGCCTGGGAATTGTCTCAAGGTTCCCACCGTTATCATCTCTGGTTTTAATTTCGCTATTTCAGTACAAATGAACTCATAATCATTAAGACC
>Ga0156080_156_pt1 | contig 47551 bp, 35 predicted proteins | sample RifCSPlowO2_02_FD_107733 | JGI IMG/M metagenome (GOLD analysis project Ga0156080, IMG submission 107733) | Planctomycetes bacterium RIFCSPLOWO2_02_FULL_50_16
TTACACTAATTGTTGTATAATAATTGTGAAGAACTTGGAGTAACAAAATGAGATACATCCTTGCATTGTTGCTGGCGGTTACGGTATGCGCAGGCTGCTCCACCGGAGGGGATGAGAGCGCAGGCGTGGCGTCCATGCAGAGGACTACCAAACAGGACGGTATCATGATTGATGAGGTTGCAGAGGACAGCACCGCAGAAAGGGCCGGTCTCAGGTCGGGGGACGTTATTGTCGCATATGAAGGGACGATGATTACAGACCCTTCGTTCGTAGAGAGGGACATTGCGGCATCCCAGGTAGGCAGAACTATACAGATGACGGTAGTCAGGAACGGCAGGTTGATGACCATCCAACTCCCTATAGAGAGAAAGCCCACAAGGGTGGTGAACGTCAGCGGCTCCAGGAAAAGACCGGATTATTCCGTCCGGCTTGCGGGTGAATGGCTTTGGTTGGGTACCTACCCTTATCCCGTGGATATCAAAGACATAAATAGACAATTACAGTCTCTGCCGTTTGCCATTCAGGGACCTGACCAGATACCGGAGGTGCCCGCTACGGTTTTCTCTATCAACGTGCGTTAGAGATTGCAGATTGGAGAACAATTTATGGTGAAAAAGGCCGGAAGAGAAGATGAAAGCAAGAAAGGCTGCTCCTTCTGCAACAGGGGCTATCAAGAGGTCAACCGTCTTATACAGGGAAATCCGGACACCTACATCTGTGACGAATGCATTCACGCCTGTAGAGAACTGTTGAAGACCGAAGACGGCAAGAAAGAACGCCCCAAACTGATAGAGAATATATCTTCCCCCAGCACCATCAAGGGCCATCTTGATGAATACGTGATAGGTCAGGACAAGGCTAAAAAAATCCTGGCTGTTGCCGTCTACAGCCACTACAAGAGGTTGGTCACGGGCGACTGCGATGACGTGGAGATGGACAAGAGTAATATACTCCTGCTCGGCCCCACCGGCTGCGGCAAGACGCTGATGGCCCGCGTAATGGCAAAATTCCTCAACGTCCCATTTGCCATCGCTGATGCCACCACGCTAACAGAGGCCGGATACGTGGGGGAGGATGTTGAGAACGTAATACTGAAATTGCTGCAGAATGCCGACTTTAACGTGAAGCATGCAGAAAAGGGAATCGTGTATATAGACGAAATAGATAAGATTTCCAGGAGGGGTCCCCATCCGTCCATCACCAGGGACGTCTCCGGCGAGGGCGTACAGCAGGCGCTGTTGAAGCTTATAGAAGGCACTGTAGCCAATGTCCCGCCTCAGGGCGGAAGAAAACACCCTGAACAGCAGTTCATTCCCGTGGACACCACGGGAATCCTGTTCATCTGCGGCGGCACGTTCAACGGCATAGAACACATTATCAGCAAGAGAATCGGGAAAAAGGCCATCGGTTTTGACGTAGGTCCCAAGGAGTTTGGGTCTCCCGGCGACCTGACGGCACTTGTAACGGCCGAGGATTTAATAGAATACGGACTTATCCCTGAGTTTGTCGGTAGGCTTCACATGATTGCCCCCCTCATGCCGCTGAGAAAGAAAGAGCTGTTACAGGTCATGACAGATCCCCGAAATGCCTTGGTAAAACAATACAAGAAGATTTTTAGCCAGGAAAACGCCACACTAGAATTCACCCAGGAGGCGCTGGAAGAGATAGCTGACAAGGCGCTCAGCCAACGAACTGGCGCAAGGGCATTGAGGTCCATCTTTGAAGGGTTCATTGTGGATGCAATGTATCACCTGCCGTCAGAAAAGGGCGCATCAATCTACACTGTAACGCCGGAGGTAGTCCGGGGCGAAATACCGCTTCTTTCATCCAAAAAACTGCGCAAGAGCGCCTAGGCGCTGTTGTAAAAATAACTCCAGTTTCGGGTCTCATCAATAGAACGACCACACTACGTTCGAACTAGATGTAGCGTGCGAGTTTATCTTGCACCTGTGACACAGCCTGCATGCAATTCTTCGCAGCTTAGGTAACAAATTCAATCGTAGGGGCACGACATGCCATGCCCCCTGTCCATGAGGTTTTTATGTTTAAATATTACAGGGATTATGTCTCGATGCACTGCCGCGGGTACCGCAGAGCTTCAGCCCTGTAGTAGTTAATATGCATGGAATCCTACCCACACATCCGATGCACACGGAATCTTTATAACGTATCCGTAACTACCCTCCCCCTTGAGGGGGGAGGATAAGGGTGGGGGTGATTAATCACCCCCACCACTAACCCCTTCCATCAAGGGAGGGGGACAAGGAAGATTGCCATTGTCGTCCGCCCACCCGCTCAAAACCCATCCAACTATTGTCGCCCCTTGGAAAATAGGTTATAATTATTTTTGTTCCATATGACAGATGCACATAACAAAGAATTGGTCCTAATCCTCGACTTTGGCTCGCAGTATGCCCAGCTAATAGCCCGCCGCGTTAGGGAAAATAACGTATACTCCAGAATAGTCCCTTATAATATACGGCCCGAAGAGATACGTAGTTTGCAGCCGCGTGGGATTATCTTAAGCGGCGGCCCTGCCAGTTCTTACGGCAAGGATGCCCCAGCCTGCCACAAAGAGGTGCTCACTATGGACGTGCCTGTCCTGGGCATCTGTTACGGGATGCACATCGGCTGCCAATTACTGGGGGCAGAAGTGAAGGGCGCAAAGAGCCGCGAATACGGCAGGACACAGCTTCGCATTACCCAGCCATCACCATTGTTAGATACCTTGGGAGATTCCGAGACGGTATGGATGAGCCATGGCGACCAGGTAAACGGCCTTCCCGATGAATTCATCTCACTTGCACGCACCGATACCTGTCCCTATGCGGTGGTCAAGCACCGCAGAAAAGACTTCTACGGTGTCCAGTTCCACCCAGAGGTCAGCCACACGCCCTGCGGTTCAAGACTAATACGCAATTTCCTCTTTAACGTATGCGGCTGCAGGGGCGACTGGCAGGTGAGGTCTTATATCGAGAAATCTGTAGAGGACATACGAAAACAGGTGGGTGAAGACAGGGTGATATGCGGTCTTTCAGGTGGAGTTGATTCTGCCGTGGCGGCCAGTCTGATATACAAGGCGATTGGCGACAAACTCTCCTGCATATTCGTAGACACCGGGCTGCTGCGCACGGGCGAGGCGGATGCGATAAGGAAAGAGTTCACGGAACATTTTAAAACAGATCTCCATGTGGTGGATGCCCGCAGGAGGTTTCTGAAAAAACTAAATGGTGTAACCGACCCGGAAAAGAAGCGTAAGATTATAGGGCACGAGTTTATCCGCGTCTTCGAAGACGAGGCAAAGAAGATTAAAGGCGCCAGATTTCTTGCACAGGGGACGTTATACCCCGACGTGATAGAGAGCGTGGCCGCCCACGGAGGCCCTACTGCCTCGATAAAAAGCCATCACAACGTAGGCGGCCTTCCGGAAGACCTGGGCCTTGAGCTTGTAGAACCGCTGAGGGAACTGTTTAAGGATGAGGTCAGGAAGATGGGCAAGGAACTTGGACTCCCCGACGAACTAATCTGGCGTCACCCCTTCCCCGGGCCCGGTCTCGCCATAAGAATCCTCGGGGCCGTTACCGAGGAACGGCTTGAGACGCTGCGGGCCGCCGATGTGATACTTCTGGAAGAGATAAGAAAGGCCGGACTGTATAAGGATATTGCCCAGGCCTTTGCCGTCCTCCTGCCGCTGGGTACTGTGGGCGTAATGGGCGATGAGAGGACATACGAGAACACCATAGCCATAAGGGCCGTAAACACACCCGACTTTATGACGGCCGACTGGGTACCGATGCCGTACGAGCTGCTGGGCCGCATCTCTGCAAGGATAGTTAACGAGGTGAGAGGCGTGAACCGCGTTGTATATGACGTGACCTCCAAACCCCCGAGCACCATAGAATGGGAGTAGGTTTGAATTAAAGGGGGGAGACGTCGGGTACGGAGACCGTTCGGCTGAGCGGTTCGACCCTGAGCTCACCGCCGAAGGGCTCACGGCCGAAGCCCGACGCTACAAAAAGACATTGTAGCGTCCGTTCTCTGCAACGGACGTAGAAGGACGCTGTATAAGTAATGTAGGGTGCGTCTCGACGCACCGCCCTGTCCTACGCACACCCGCAAATACATCCTTGATTCACCTTGGTTCTTATGGTATAAGCATTCTTTGCTTACCGAATCATATACCGCTCACGGAGGAGGGTATAAATGAGAAAATTCCTGATTTACTTGTGTGCCCTGTCATTAGCTATACTTTGCCCTTCCCTTGCGTCTGGGGCTACGGATAAAAAACTGGGGATTTTAATACTCGCCAGAGGCGTTGACCCGCCGGGTGTGCCTGTCTCTGGGTGGGATCAGCACATAATTGATGCAGTCGAGCCCATAAAGCAGGAGTACGACGTCGAACTGGTGCTCGGACTTGAACCCGAAAAGATACAGGAAGGCATCAATAAACTCCAGTCCAGGTACAACGACAAGATTTTGATCATTCCTCTGTATGTATCAACCCACAGTCCCGTCGTGAGGAAACTGGAGTATTATCTGGGCATTGAGCCCGTCCCTGCGGAGAGAGCGGCGGAGATAAAGCCGCTGGACATAAAGGCAGAAATCCACATGGCCCATGCCACTGAGCATGACCCGCTTATAGCCGAGGTGGTCTACGAAAGGGCCATGGAAATAAGCCGAAACCCTGCCAACGAGACGGTGATACTGGTGGCCCACGGACCCACCACAAAGGAATCCGAAACACTCTGGCTCAAGAGTATGTACGCCCTTGCCAGCTACGTAAAGGAGAGGGGCGATTTTGAGGACGCAACCGTCGGTACCATAATGTTCGGCGCGTCTCCAGAGGTAATGAAACAGGCGAACGAGGATTTGAGGAAGCTGGTGGAGGAAAAGGGACGCGACAGCGACGTCCTGGTTATTCCCTGTCTGATGGCGCCTGGCGGTATTGAGGACATGCTTGCAGACGTACTGAAGGGACAAAAAATCCGCTACGGTCGTCCATATCTGCCCCACGTGAACGTAACCAAGTGGCTCAAGGCCACCATAGACGCCAAGCTGGTGCTCTGGGGAAGGGAATCTAAGACACCTTATCCGTATTAGGGTTTAAACCTAGCTGTACTTGATCTTGATCTTGGGCCTCACCTATACTAGGTGAGGCCCTTTGTGTTCATACCGCGGGGCTAGGGCCTGAAATTACCCCGTTCGTCGAATAAGGGAGGCGGTTCTTTAAACCCGAAAACACGCCAGAGCTCCCCTGCAAGCTCCTTTGCACACATTCCCGGGTCCAGTCCCACCAATACTCGTATTGGGGAGAGTGTCAAGTGGTCTTCTGCCCACAAAGGGAAATTGTCCTCAGCCCACTGCCTTTTGTAACCCTCCGTATTCCTGCCGCAGGCACAAAGGCTGTATCCTCTAACATTGTAAAGGCCCATTCTTATGATTACTGAACCGCTGGTTTTGTATTTCTGCCCAATTTCACTGCCGAGGCGCAGGAAGTTCAGGGGTATCTCGCACATTGGATACACGTAGAGAACCGGGTGGTCTTGCCCGTCACGGTTTACGTATTCGATATCAAAGCGCCTCTGGTCTATCTTGATGGAAAGTTCGAGGTGACCGTTTTTAAGCAGTTCAAGCCTCTGAGTGTCTCTAAGTATGGAAACGTCGAATTCGCTTACCAGGCCGTCCGGAGTGCACCTGGGCTCCGTACGGTAGATGCCCCATCCCCCTTCCCTGTAGTTAGGTGGGTTGCGCAGCAAATCCACCACCATAGAATCGGTAATGTCTACAATGTCGCTCCCGCTGTCAAAATTAACTGGTGTCATGGAGAGATAAACGTACGGACGCCCCTTTATCCTGTTTAAGAGCTTCTGTTCCCTGTCTTGCAGGAAATGTTCTATGTCGGTATGTATTCCAGCGTCCACTTTAAGGCATCCTCATAAGTTTTCGGCTGAGTGGGGAAAAATGAACAGAAGCGTCGTAGGGACAGACCTTTAGGTCTGTCCTTCTTGTGGACAGGTCTAAAGACCTGTCCCTACGTTCTTTACAACATGCACTCTCCAGTTAAGCGAAAATTCACGAATCCTTGGCTCAAAGGTAAGTCTTACCCTTGAGTGGTATGCTCTCCGTCAGTTTACTGTACGCCTCCATGAGACGCCGTGTAATCTTTCCCGGGATTTTGGTGCCAATTTTACGATTATCTATAGTGGCCACCGGCATTACTTCCATGAGTGAGTTTGTTATAAACACCTCATCTGCCTCTAGAAGCCTTGATGCCGGAAAGAGTTCTTCTGTGGCGGTAGTGTCACGTTCGCCGCAGATTTTAAGGACAACCTTACGGGTTACACCGGGCAGTAAGTTTGCCGAAAGGGATGGTGTAACCACCCTGGAATCCTCAACCATAAAGATATTCCACACCGTCCCCTCGCATACGTCCCCGTCGGTGTTCACGAAAATGGCATCCTGGCCGCCCTTTCTTAAAGCCTCCTGCCTGGCCAGTATGGCCGTTAAAAAATTCGTGGTCTTATGGTATGTGACTGGGTTGGTGGTGCTCCTCCGATAATCGGATATTATCAGCCGCATACCCTCTTTGTATAGTTTGTCAGGATACGGTCTGAAGGGGCGGTTCTCGATGAACAGTGTGGAATCGGAGGTCTCCGGGGGCGTGAGTCCCTCTCCACCCTCACCTCTGGACAAGGTTATCCTTATGTAGGCATCTCTCAGCTTATTTACTTCGAGCAGGTGCATAACCGCCCGCTCAAGTTCGTCAGCGGTATATTCTGTATTTATACGCAGCGTTTGAGCTGAGGCCATCAGGCGTTCCAGGTGGTTACGCAGCATAAACGGTCTTCCGCCATAAGAGCGCAGGGTCTCGAATATGGCGTCACCGTAGAGGAGTCCCCTGTCCCTTATTGACACCGCCGCCTCTTTCTCTACGATCACGTCTCCGTTTAGATAGGCGTAAACCGATGCAGTTTCGCCGAACGAGGGTGTTGTGGGAAAGTCTTCTGCGCCTTTTACCATTGTGCAAGGGACTCTTCTTTAAACAATTGACTCCATAAGGGCCCTTGCCTTGTGGAGGGTCTCCTGATACTCTTCCTCGGGGTCCGAGTCGGCAACTATGCCCCCACCGACCTGGAAATATGCCCTGGAATCCTTTACCAGGAATGTCCTTATGGCGATGTTGAAATCCATGTTGCCATTGAAGCCGATGTAGCCTATTGCCCCCGTGTAGAGACTGCGGCTGGTAGGCTCCAGTTCGTCAATTATCTCCATGGCGCGTATCTTTGGGGCACCTGTTATAGAGCCTCCCGGGAAGGTGGCCTTAATCAGGTCAACTGCATCGTATCTTGGGTGGAGGTCTCCCTCTACGGTGGCTACCAGGTGGAAGACCGTGGGGTGCGCCTCCAGCGTCCTATTGCCGGTAACCCTGACAGAGCCGTAATTGCAGACACGACCGAGGTCATTGCGCTCCAAATCAACTATCATGGTTAATTCTGCGTTGTCCTTCGGGCTTTTTATTAACTGGGCCTCAAGATTTTTATCGGACTTTGCGTCACTTCCCCTGGGACGCGTGCCCTTAATCGGCCTGGTCTGTACGCGCCCTTGGCGCAGACGCAGAAAACGCTCCGGGGAGGAGCTTACCACCGCTTTATTGTCAAACTGGAGGTATGCTGAAAAAGGCGCCGGGTTTACGGCTCTCAATCTCATATACAGTTCATGCGGCGGTACGCCTATCTCCGTCTCAAATCTCTGTGACAGATTTACCTGGTAAATATCTCCCTGTGCAATATATTCCTTTGCCCTTCTTATCGCATCGAGATAAGAATCCTTCGTAAAGTTACTCTTAATAACCGGCCTATTGTTGCTTTTGGACGGGCAACTGCCTGTTTTCGACGCAGCGCCCTTATTGCGTACCGCGGCTGCAAGATAATCGTCTTCCTCATTTCCTCCCGCCAATAGGCATTTGTTTGCATAATGATCATAAATAATAACCTTGTCGTAAAACCCAAAGTACATATCCGGAAACCCGACGTCGTCTACAGTGGTTGAGGGGAGTCGCTCTATAAAACGGCAGAGGTCGTATGACATGTAACCTACGGCACCGCCGGTAAAGGGTATATTTGACGCCGTAGGGTCTTCTGGCCTAAACGTTTTGAGAATCCGGCGGAGTTCCTCAAACGGGTTGCCCGTCTTCTTTACGCTGCGATTGCGGTCTTTTATGGTGATGTTACGGCCCTTCGACTTCAAGACCATAAGGGGCTTACAGCCGAGGAACGAGTATCTGACCAGGTCTTCTCCCATCGAGAGGGCGCTGTCCAGAAAGAACGCACCGTTACCAACCAATCTCTTAAAGGCCTCGGTAGGGATGCAGGGGGAAATCACCTCTGCGACGGGTGTCTTTTCAGGCTGTGATTTTATGACAGATGGCATATTTTTACTCTATTATAAGCTGGAACAAGGTACAGAGTAATTTCTGTGTCAAAGCGGCCCCGATTCTATAAGGGCTATTGAACATTGTCAAGGCAAGGGTTTAGCTTGATATTTGCCTGTGCATTTGCTAATATGTTGCCCTAACTCAAGGGGTGGCTGTGTTGTAGGGAACATAGCCGTTGAAGGAACTTGTTGAAAAATTTCTGCGCAGACTTGAACACGGGGTAAATTACTCCGAACACACCCTGAGGGCATACAGGGAAGATCTTCGACAGCACCTGGAATTCCTGGAGTCTCACGGCTGTATCCGCCCCCAGGACGTAACCCCGGTACTCCTCAGAAAGTCCCTTGTAAAGCTCAGATCAAATGGCTATAAGAGCGCCTCACTCTCCAGAAAGGTTGCCGCCATTCGATCCTTCTATAAATTCCTCTGCAAGGAGAATGCCCTTGAACACAACCCTGCAACTGTCATGCGCTCCCCCAAAAAAGAGGGGAAAATCCCCAGGTTCTTGACAGTTAAAGAGATGGAATCCCTGATCACCGCCGCAAAACCCGATAACCTGCAGGGACGCAGGGACAGGGCAATCCTAGAGACCCTCTACAGTACGGGCATAAGGGTAAGCGAGCTGGTGGGACTCAACGTTGAAGACCTGGACACCCTTAGTGAACTGCTCAAGATAAGGGGAAAGGGCAAAAAGGAGAGGATTGCACCTGTAGGCTCCCACGCACTGGAGGCGTTGAAGATGTATATTGCATCCAGGGGCAGTAACAGCTCACCCGCCCTGTTTTTAAACAAGGACAAGAAACGACTCTCCGTCCGCAGCATATCAAGGATACTTGATAAGTACATGAAGCTGGTGGACATAAGGCACAGCCCGTCACCGCATATCCTGAGGCACAGCTTCGCCACACACCTCCTTGACAGGGGCGCCGATCTCCGAGCCGTGCAGGAGCTGTTGGGGCACGCACATCTATCATCCACCCAGATATACACCCACGTCACCACCGAAAAGCTCCGCAGGGTCTACGGTAGGAGCCACCCAAGGGCGTAGCAGGAGTAACGGTGGCTTCGACTGAGGCTTCTCTAATACCATTGCTATTATTCACGAAATGAGTAGGCGTGGCGGCCCGCTTTCGCGAACACGTGCGACACGAGGTCGCACGCTACGTTTTCCGGATAACATCGTTCAGGGATAGGTACCACCGTTTCTACTTGAGTCTTTGTGGAATTCCGGCAGTGACAAAGTACACCTCATCAGCCTGTAACGCTACTATCTGATTTACCTTACCGGCGATGTCACGGAACTTTCTGCCAAGCGGGTCTGTGGGGACTATCCCAAGACCCACCTCGTTGGACACCATTATGACGTCCGCACTGACATTCTCCGAGACATCGCAAAGCCTTTTTATTTCATTGGTTATGTATTCCTCTTTTGCACCCTCACAGTCAGCGTCCAGGAGCAGGTTGGAGACGTAAAGCGTAAGGCAGTCTATCAGTATCAGGTCTGCCTTAAGCCTTTCTACCGTGTCGGCCACATTTATGTGTGACTCCACCACTTTCCACGAGGCCGGGCGGAGTTTCTTGTGCATCTCCACCCTCTCCCGCATCTCATCGTCAAGGACCTGGGCTGTGGCAACATAGGCGACGTTCCTGTACTGCTTGGCAAGCTCCACAGCATAGGTAGATTTGCCGCTCCTCGCACCGCCCAGTATGAAAGTCAGTTTGGCCATATATTATCTCTCTATGTAGGGACAGGGCTTGTCCCTGTCCCTGTCCGTTCGGCTACAGACGGACAGCCCAAGGGCTGTCCCTACAAAAATCTCTGTAGCCTCCGATCTCTGCATCAGGCAAATAAAATGACGTCTGGTGCGGAGACCAGACGCTACGACAACCTTGTAGCTGCTCGATTCATCGAGCGTACATAAATAAAGGCCCCATGAATGAGGCAACTACGTGTTATTGATTAACTGTAGGGACAAACCTTTAGGTCTGTCCAATTGCAACGTTTACCTTCCTCAAATTATATAGAGGAGAAGCAAGAATAGCAGCTCCGTAACTTCGTTAATTGCGCCAAGGGTGTCGCCCGTCAAACCACCTATCCTGACGTTGATATAAGACGCCTGAATTAGGACGGACCCTGCAAGGATTGCAGTTATAATGAGACCCTTTTCCCCCAAAAGAAAACCGGCCAGAAGGATGGGCACAATTGACGCAACTATAGAGTGTCTTAGATGGGTATTGTTTATCAGGGCCCAAGCCGTACCTGGCTCATTCCTGGCATATGAGTATATACCGGCAGCCAGCACCTGAGACCATCTCCCTACCACCGGCAGCATTAACAAGATTGTTGCCTTTTCCGCACAAGAATCGTAGACCGGCAGGTATGCTTCAAGAAAGGTACTGTTTGTCGTTATATATCCACCTATTTCATGAAACGATAAATACTTGAGCCCGAGCACAATTAAGAGACTCAAGACACCAAAGACGCCTATACGGCTGTCCTTCATTATCTCAAGCCTCCGGCTGGCGTCCCATCCGCCCAGGATACCATCCGCTGAATCTGCAAGGCCGTCGAGGTGAAGGGCGCCTGTTATGACTATAAAGGTCACAATAACGAGGGCATCGGCAAGTGAGACAGGAAACAGTTTTACCAGTGGAATGTATACCAATACCAAAAGCAGCCCGATAATGAGGCCCACCAACGGGAAAAGGGACATCACCACACCCGTCCTCTGCGGCTGGATTTCTTCCTCCCAACCAAGGCGAATGGGTATTATGGTCAAAAACCTTAGTGCCCACAGAAATTCTGCCATATACCAAGCTCCAAGAGTAAGGCATCACCATGTCATTCTGAGTCCGCCTCTGGCGGACGAAGAATCCCTGATGTAGCGTTGGAGCTTGCTCCAACGTGGCAGTAAACTGCCACGCTACACGCTTAGCTCAGAATGACAAATGACACTACAGAGACTTTTTCAACACCTTTATGAGCGGTAATATCTCAGAAACGGCCCATGCATTCAATAAATTTTCACAAGTTAAGCAGTAACAAAAACTTGACAAATTTTATTAATTTTGATATTCAGTCGCTGTGAGGGGTATTTCGCCAGAGAAAAATCTTGCTAACTGCGATAAGAACCATAAAGGCACGCGAGATACTGGATTCCCGGGGGAACCCAACTGTCGAGGTTGACGTCCTGTTGGAGGGTGGCGCCTTGGGGAGGGCTGCTGTCCCTTCAGGTGCGTCCACCGGGGCCCATGAGGCCCTGGAGCTCAGGGATGGAGACAAGTCCAGGTATATCGGCAAAGGCGTCCTAAAGGCAGTAAAGAACGTAAACGAGATAATAGGCCCGAAACTAAAGGGCAAAGACGCCGGCAGCCAAAAGACGATAGACCAGGAACTTATAAAGCTTGACGGCACGGATAATAAAGGGAAATTGGGTGCCAATGCCGTCCTTGGTGTTTCTCTGGCTGTGGTCAAGGCCGCTGCTTCGGCAAGGAATACACCACTCTACAGGCAAATCGGAGGGGATGCCGCAAAGACTCTGCCTGTCCCACTGATGAATATCCTCAACGGTGGCGCGCACGCCGACAATCCACTCGATATACAAGAGTTTATGATAGTACCCTTCGGACTTAAAAGCTTCCGTGAGGCCCTCAGGGCGGGGACAGAGGTGTTTCATCGTCTAAAGGAGCTGTTAGAAAAGGGCGGTTATAACACAGGTATCGGCGACGAGGGTGGATTTGCCCCCAACCTGCGGAGTAACGAAGAGGCCATTGAAATAGTGCTGAAGGCCATCCAGGCCGCCGGCTACAAGCCGGGCAGCGAGGTATCACTCGCACTGGACGCGGCAGCCACTGAGTTCTACGACAGTAAGGCTCGCAAGTACAAGTTCTCCGCCGGCAGGGTGAAAGAGCGGGATACGGGGGGTATGATTGATTTTTACGAGAAACTCCTGGCGAGTTACCCCATCTGTTCAATAGAGGACGGCCTGGCCGAGGACGATTGGGACGGATGGAAGGAACTGACCAGGCGACTGGGTAAAAGACTTCAGCTTGTGGGAGACGACCTCTTCGTTACCAACGTTCAAAGACTTTCCAAGGGAATCGAACTGGGCGTGGCCAATGCCATCCTGATAAAACTAAATCAGATTGGCACGCTTACGGAGACACTTCAAACTACGGAATTAGCCAAGAAACACGGCTACGGCAGAATCATCTCCCACCGCTCCGGGGAGACGGAAGATACAACCATAGCAGACATAGCTGTCGCTACGAATGCCGGTCAGATAAAAACAGGCTCTCTATCCCGTGGTGAACGAACGGCCAAGTACAATCAGCTCCTTCGGATAGAGGAGGAATTGGGAAATTCTGCGACGTATGGAGGGAGCCTTTGGAAGAAGTAACAAAGAAACAATTTATTTCATTTATAGTGCCACTTGTCTTAGCTATGGCGGTAATAGTTTCTTTTTCCATAGTCATTGCTAAAAAACGCTCGGAAATGAAAACGGCGCTTGCAAAGAAGAGGGTCCTTCAGAAAGAACTGGCCCTGCTCAGCAAGAAAAACATAGAATTACACGAGCTCAGAGACGCCTTGGTCTACGACCCTGTGCAAGTCGAGAAAGAGGCAAGGGAGCAATTGGGATATGGCAAACCGGAGGAGAAATCGTACAAGACATACAACTTCCGTGTTGTTGACGGTACCACCGACGACGAACCTCAGCCAGACGATGAGTCCACAGGTATTGAAGATAGTTTTATAAAGAAGATAGGGCTTTCGGGCATCTTTATCCTGATTATTATCAGTGCAATTGGAGCCTTCTATGGCACCTATTGGTATGAGTCTAAATATAGAAGAATACATAGCTGAGCTGACTCGTGGAGCGAAAGAGGCATCGAGGCGGCTGGCCTGCACCGGCACTGCACAGAAAGATGCAGCCATCTTAGCTATAGTTGCGGGTCTGGTTGATTCAAGAAACAACCTGCAGAGAGAGAACCAGCGCGACATAGAGGCCGCACGCAGGGCTGGCCTGGGTAATGCCCTTATAGACAGGCTCCTCCTGAGCGACAGGCAGATAAAGACCATGACGGACGGACTGCGTACCATAGTCTCCCTCAAAGACCCTGTGGGCGAGGTCATGAGCGGATGGAAGATGCCTAACGGGATGTTGATAGAGAAGGTTCGGGTACCGCTGGGCGTGATAGCCATAATATACGAATCGAGGCCGGACGTAACAGCAGAGGCTGCGGCACTCTGCCTTAAGGCCGGTAATGCCGTGATACTGCGCGGAGGCAAGGAGGCTATAAACTCAAATCTCTCTATATATAAAATCATTAAGAAGGCCCTCAGTGATTCCGGTCTGGACCCGAGATGTGTCCAGATAGTAGAAACCACGGACAGGGCGGCAGTTGACCTACTGTTAAAGGCGGAAAGGTATATAGACGTAGTAATACCGAGGGGAGGAGAGGAACTTATCCGCGCCGTTGCAGAGAAGTCTAGGATCCCGGTGATTAAGCACTACAAGGGCGTGTGCCACGTCTACGTGGACGAGTACGCCGACCTGGATAAGGCGGAAAAGATATGCATAAACGCCAAGGTGCAGAGGCCGGCCACGTGCAATGCCATGGAGACTATGCTGGTCCACAAGAACATAGCGGAAAAATTTCTGCCGGGAACTGCCAAAAAGATGAAAGAGGCGGGCGTGGAATTAAGGGGATGCAGTAACACCAGAAAAATACTCCCGGACATAAAAGAGGCTACAGAGGACGACTGGTACGCAGAGTATCTTGACCTCATACTTGCGGTCAGGGTGGTGTCATCGTTTGATGAGGCGGTGGACCATATAGCCAAGTACGGCTCTTCACACTCCGACGCCATCGTTACCGAGAACGTCACCAGCGCAAATCGGTTTACCAACGAAGTAGATTCCGCAGCCGTATATGTCAACGCCTCGACAAGACTCACCGACGGCGGCCAGTTCGGTATGGGCGCCGAGATAGGCATCTCCACCGACAAACTTCACGCCCGCGGCCCCATGGGACTGCCCGAACTAACCTCTTACAAATTCGTCATCCACGGCGACGGACAGATAAGGGAGTAACCAGGTGTCTGTTGTAGGTCTATATTTAGGATCGCAAGCGTGGTAATGTGACATCGACCCATTGCATATCCAAGCGGAAGTTCCCTACTACCAACCAGCTTTTATTTCCCTTTGTTATCCTGCTTGAGGAACAACAGGAAATATTGTAGGGTGCGTCTGGATGGACCTGATACAACATCTTCAGCACGTCTTCTTCCCCTCTGTTATCTCCTTAAGGCGCGGGGGGAGCACGCAGGCCAGGTCAATCTCATGCGTGCCGTAGATAATCTGGGACTGTACCCTGGACTGGGTCTTTAGTGAAAGGCCGTGTATCTTAATAAAACCCTCTGCCGCCTTATGGTCGAATTGGTCCGCCTTATCGTAGGTGGCGAGTTCGTGCCGGTACAATGCCAGCGGAGAACGGCGGCCCACCACGGTGGCCGAGCCCTTAGAGAGCTTTACCTTGACCGCACCGGTGACCAGTCTTTGGGCGCTCAGGACATACGCAACCAGGTCGAGATGAAACGCCGAGAACCACTGACCGCCGTATATAATGTCTGCGTACTGGTTGGCGACAATATCCCTGAAGCGCATGGCATCACGCGTCATTACCATTGACTCAAGCGCCCTGTGGGCCTTATGGAGTATAACCGCTGCCGGGGCCTCGTAGACCTCGCGAGACTTTATGCCCACCACACGGCTCTCCACGTGGTCAATACGGCCTACTCCGTGCAGACCGCCCAGCTTGTTCAGTTTCTCTATTATATTAATCCCGTCTAGGTAATCCTTGTTTATACGGAATGGAATCCCCTTTTCTATACCAATTTCAATGATCTCCGGTCCATCCGGGCAATCTTTAATGGAATTTGTCCACTGCCAGACGTCGTCCGGGGGTTCTACCCAGGGGTCTTCCAAGACACCACATTCGATGCTGCGTCCCCATAGGTTTTCATCTGTGCTGTAAGGGCTCTCCTTACGAGTCTTTATGGGTATTTTGTGGGTCTGAGCGTACTCTATTTCTTCTTCCCTGCTCATCCCCCATTCCCTTAACGGAGCTATAATCTTTAACTGTGGCGCCAGGGCCTGTAATGTCAGTTCAAAACGCACCTGGTCGTTACCCTTGCCGGTGCATCCATGAGCAACCGCCTCCGCGCCTTCATCCTCCGCCACCTCGGCAAGAAGTTTGGCAATCAGGGGCCTGCCGAGCGCTGTCGCCAGGGGGTAGACTCCTTCGTACAGGGCGCCGGCCTGGAGCGCAGGAAAGACAAAATAGCGGACGAACACCTCGCGGGCATCTATAACAACCGCCTTGCACGCCCCCTGTTTTAATGCCCTTTCCTTTATCTCGTTGAGGTCCTTTGAGTCGGCGCCGCCAAGGTCCACCGTCAGGGTAATAACCTCCATGCCATAGTTCTCCTTAATCCACCTTACGGCCACAGAGGTATCGAGTCCGCCCGAATAGGCTAGTACCACTTTCTTACTCATATTTCTCCTACAGAGAGTCTTAGAAAAATCCCTGAAAATTCTTTTCACCTGTCATTCTGGGTGAGGTAGAATCATGCCAGAGGTGGACTTTGCTCCCTCAGGATGACAGCTTCACAAGATTCTTCGGTGATCTCAAAACATGAAAAAGAGAAGAATTATATCACTTAGGAGTTTGTTTGGCTAGACACTAAAACAAAAAGCCGCCAAGGGCTATGCAACGGGGGCAGCTGCACAACAGAGAATCCCTTATTAGGTAGGAAGGATCCTCCTCTGCTTGGCGGCCATTCCAGGTTATAGATTAGACATATTTTATGGAGTTACCGAAGCCGTGGCGTCCAACATTTTATCTATTAATAGAATCCCAAACAAAATAGGAGCCGATTATTTTTATTAAACTCAAATGGTATACACACCCGATCATGCATCTGTAGACATGATAGGCAACAGATGTCCCCGTTAAGACCAAATGTGCTAATACACGCCGTGCCCCTCGGCATCTTTCGAGCAATATATCAACTTATGAACAGCTTGTCAAGCACCGAGTAGCAAATTATTCTGTGCATATGCAGGATATAGCCCTGACACAAAACAGATTGACAAGGAAGGCATAAATCTTTAAACTAAATAATATAAAGTACTGAAATAATAGGGACTTATGTGTGAGTGCAAATTACGGGGAAATTAAGAAATATCTGCGGAACGTAGGCCAAACAGCCTGGCGGGTGCACCTCGGCAAAGGGGCCGCCCTGTTAGGAACCGTATTACTGCTGCTTCTCTTGGTAGGGCTTGTATTTGCCAACCAGCTTTTGTCAATCCCGTATGCACATGCAGGCTACCTTATCCTCTGTATATCCATACTCATTTATGTCTCCTACCGCTACGTCATTACCCCCGCTCTGCCCCTGGGGTCGGAAGACAAACTAGCGTTAATCATAGAAGAGCGGCTTCCGGGGCTGAAGGATTTACTTATCAGCTCTCTCCAGCTTGGAAGGGATTTGGAAAAACCGGAGAGGGCACAGCTCTACTCCCACGAACTTATCTATTCACTGTTTAAACAAACTGCAGAAAAACTTCACGATGTAAGACCTACAGATATAGTGGAGAGGCAGGACCTAAAGAGAAACGTAAAGGTGTTTGGGGCGGCTGTCTGTATTTTCGTCTTACTTGTAATAATGAATCCCAGGTATGTTTCGCAAAGATTTCATCTTCTACTGGGATCCCAATATGCCCCTTCCGCTCTGATTCACCCCGGCAAACCCGTCATAGGCGACATAACGCTGACGTACAGGTACCCCGCATACACGGGTCTTATGTCAAGGACCATAAGCGGCTCAAGCGGTGATGTAAAGGCACTGAAGGGCAGTGAGGTAGAGATATTGGCGTCCAGTAACCAGCGAATCGCCTCGGCAAGTATTCTAGTAAACGCGTCAACCAAGGTACCGATGGCTGTGGAGACGGTAAATACAATAAAAGGGTGCTTGATAGTGTTGGAAGACGGCAGCTACAGCTTCGAGGTCATACCCGTCGGTGAAAAACTTGGACATACGTCACAATCCCACAAAATCGTGGTAGAGGAAGATGCCTATCCGGAGATAAATATACTGTCGCCAACGTCGGAAAAGGTGGTGAGCGAAAGAGACGTGATTGGTCTCTTGTACGACGCCGCGGACGACTTTGGCCTGAAGGAGATAAGGCTGGTAGTTGACGAAGGCCCTGAAGCCGAACCGGTAAAAAAGGACCTGAAGGTCGTGAAAGAGACCGAAAGGCAGTGCAGGGATACCTTCAACTGGGACCTCTCTACGCTCAGGCTGACGCCGGGCAAGAAGGTGTCTTACTACCTGGAGGCGGTGGATAATGACGCCGTATCGGGGCCGAAGGTCGCAAGGTCCAAAACCCAATACCTTGAGGTATACAGTACGCAAAAGAGGCATGAAGAACTCCTTTCATTACAGGACGAACTTCTTCAGGAGATGGTACAGCTGCTGGCGGAAAAACTGGTAAACCGCCCGGATGCTACAAAGTCGAAAGACGAGCTGCTGTTACAACAGGACACCCTTCTGGAAAGAACCGTCAACATGCTTGTGCTTTTTGACAAGGTTCTAACTAATATGGAAAACGACGTCCTGGCCAACTACGCCGTCTATTACAGCCTCGAAAACATGCGCAACACGGTATCCCAGCTCAGTGACGGCAGAAAGAAGTATCTCGAGGAGATAGAGAGAGGCGGCCCCATCCTGCCCGTAGGCGTTATAACGGAGATTCAGGGTATGCAGGACCGCGAGGTGGTGGAGTTGGAGAACGACATTATGTTTCTCGTAGAGCTTTTGAGAAAACAGAGGCTTGACGACATGCTTAACCAGGACAGAAACATAGAGGACATGGAAAAGACCCTGACGAACCTCCTGCAGGACCTGGAACAAGGCAAGACGGGCGAACTCGAAGACAGGGCGTTGAAGGAGCTGCAGAAACTTGAGGATGTGATACGCTCTATAATGGAGAAACTTGCCAAGATGTCCAGCAACTGGGGTGACGAGTTCCTGAACATGGATGCCCTGGATTCCCTTAAAGAACTTACCCTCAACAAAGACATACAGGAAATGAAAGACGCACTCGCAAGGGGTGACCTTGAGGCGGCCCTCAAGGCGGCTATGAATGCGACAAACTCGCTGGGGAAGATGCTGGCTGAAATGGAGCAACATGCCCAGCAGTACGCTGATTCTACCTATTCGCGCACCCTTCAGGAAATGAACGCCCTTGAGAAGGGGCTCCGGGAATTGGAAGAAGGGGAACGTAAAGTGGCACAGCAGACAGAGGATCTGAAAAAGGATATGCAATCCCGAACCTTCGGAGACATGGACCAGGCCCTGAATGGATTTTTTGAGAAACAACTCGATAGACTTGGAAAAATGAAAGACGACATTTCCCACGTCGAAAAATCTTTCGCCGAAAATTCCACCCTTGCCGAGTACTCGCGCGTGGAAAAAGAGGTGGACAGACTGCTCAAAAGGCGAAACCAGGCGATGAGAAGCCCCTTCTCCCTTAAAGACCGCGAGGCCGAAGGCTTCGGCGAGAAGGAGTATGTCGAACTCAACAAAAAACTGCGTGAGTTGAACGAGGCAAGGAATCGGGAGCCGCTGCTCGATACATACGAAGAGGTGTCCAAGGCGCTGCCCCAACTGGAGGAAAAACTTTCACAGTTGGATGAAATGCTTAAGGGCCAAGATTTTAAGGAATCGCTGAATCTGGCAAGAGATAGCCTTAGAAATCTAAGATTCTGGGACTTCGAACTGGAAAGGAGTTCTTCGGAAAGCGTCCGCCGCCCCGGGGAGAAAGAGGAATTCCCTGACGAGGGACTTCAGGAGATGAGCAAGGATACAGGCGAGATGCTGGCGGACGCCGCACGCCTTAACGAGCAGATGGTCAACGACCTTGAGTCAGTGGAAGAGTCCTTCGAGAAGATGAGTAAGGCCGAGCCCACAGAGGAAGAGACAAAACAATTCGCACAACTTACCCAGAAACAAGGTGAACTGAAGGAGGATGCCCAGAGTTTGGCGCGTTCCATGGAGGAGCTTGCCGGTAAAAGCCGCTCTATGGGTGGTGAGGCAGCCGAAAATATGGAAGAGGCCGAGGAATTCATGGAAGCGGCAGAGGGCAAGCTGCAGGGCAAAAACGGCCCTGGGGCGCTAACAGACGAGAGGGAGTCGCTCTACAGACTCTCTCAGGCCAGAAAGAATCTGGGAGAGGCCATGGACAGGGTGGCCAAGGGCATGATGTCACGCGGACTCCCCATGCCTAAGTACGTTCTTAAGTACCGCGACAGGTGGGACGACGGCAGGGACGGTTTCGCCATGGGTGAGGTGGAGATACCATCCGAGGAGTCGTACAAGGTACCCAAGGAATTCCGAGAGGATATTCTCGAGGCGATGAAAAAAGGCCTGCCCCAGAGGTATCACGAACTCAACAAGGATTATTACAGAAAATTGGTAGAGTAGGGACAGGGCATGCCGTGCCCCTACCTGTAGCGTGCGAGTTTATCTCGCACGCTTAACGAAGTGAAACCGAAACAATATAAAACTTATGCCAAGAACAGGTCTCCCAGACTTAAAGGTTTTGACTATTCAACGGATCGTCCATACTTTATCACAGTATGTACAAAAAAGGGCATGTCGGTTCTCAAAGGTGATTTCGCTTTAGAGATAACCCAATGTTTAAGGCAGTTGAGAGAAAAGTATTCATTTAAGATATACGCATACTGTGTAATGCCTGATCACATACATTTACTGTTAGCACCCGGAGACAGCAAACTAAGTGTTTCCAGATTCATCCAAGGTTTTAAAAGTATAATCACTCGGATATACAGTTCCACTGGTAGACAGGGAAAGTTGTGGCAAAGATATTTCTACGATCACGTCTTGCGAAATGAAGAGGATTTAAAAAATGTAGCACTTTATGTCTTGGAAAATCCTGTCAGGAAAGGCATGGTGGAAAACTGGCAGGATTATCCATATTGCGGCATTGTAGATAAACTAGAATAAACGTGCGACACGAGGTCGCACGCTACACTTACCCGCAAAAATGTAGCGTGCGAGTTTATCTCGCACGGTATTTTTCTTTCCTGCGTCATTAAGGAAATGGGAACCGTATAATGGATTCCAACGTTCTTATCATAGCTGGAGCAACGATAGGAGGCGCCTTAGCTGGTGGTGGAATTGCTTTTGGTGTAGCAATATGGAGAGAAAGGTATAAAGAAAATAAGATTAAAGAAGGTCTCATAAACTTGTTAATCAATGATGTAGGCTCTCTTTTGAAACTATATGATGAATTAATTGGAGAAAACGTAAAACAACACGATGAGAAAGAAATTTTCACGTCTTATCTTGTCGTTAAGCAGGATTACTTCTCGGTTTTCGACAATAACTCAGACAGACTTTCATATCTTGATGATGAGACTTCGAAATTGCTTATTCAATTTTATAATCGCGCAAAGGCTCATATAGATACTATTGTTAGATACGGCAAACACTTCGAAGATTACCGTAATCTTCCGCCTTCTATAGAATATATGGGAGACATCATGAGGCGTGAACGGGAAGCCAACTACTTGAGAACACTATTTAAATTCATAAGAGACAATCATTTTGAATTAGAAGAAATGGCACTTGAAACATTATTAGCTCTTAAAAAGCAATCAAAGAAATACAAGAAAAACTATAAAAGCGGGTAGGTCAAGGCGTGTGGCCTTGACCATTAATTATCAGAAAATGGGAATATAGAATATGCAGTTGTTATTAACTATTCTTACAATATGCCTTGCTCTTGGTAGCAACCCCACGGTGTACTGCCAGTCTAACGCTTCTCCGCTTGATGTGGCGGCAGATAGTACAAACCCTGCCGAAACTATCCAGGCGCACCATGGCGACATCGGTACACTCTTTATCCTCGGTGAAGACCACATCTCTCACTGTGAAATAAACGAAGCGGACGCGGTGGCCAAAAAAATCTTTAGTCTCCAGCCCGACAGCCCCGAAGGTCTTTACCTCGCCGCCAAGGTGCGATTCTACCAGGGACGGTATAAAGAGGCCATAAAACTGCTTAAAGGGCCGCCGCAGAACTTCCTGGACGGCAGGAGGTTTCTTGCCCTTGTCATGGAAATCAATGAAACGGCCCAAAACTTTGTAGAACGTCCCACGGAGCACTTTGTCATCAGGTACGTTCCGGGTACAGACGAGGTGTTGCCTGAGGATGCCGAACTGGCGCTTGAACACGCTTACAGCGAGATAGGGAAAGATTTGGGATATTTCCCAACGGAAAAAGTAGTGGTTGAGGTGTACCCAAGTGTGGACGGTTTTTCCGCTGCGTCCACACTTACGCGGGAGGAAATCGAGACCTCCGGCACGGTGGCCATCTGCCACTTCAACCGGCTCATGATAATGTCACCCAGACTGCTCCTCAGGGGATACCCCTGGATGGACACCCTGGCCCACGAGTACGTGCATTATGTAATAACCAAGAAGACGAGAGACCTTACACCCATCTGGTTTCACGAGGGCCTTGCCAAGTGCGAGGAATCCAGATGGAACTCTCCTCAAAGGAGGGAGCTTACGCCCATCCAGTCACACCTGCTTGCCCAGGCCATTGAGGAGAACTACTTTATAACCTTCGAGCAGATGCACCCCTCGATAGCCAAGCTTAAGTCCGCCGAGGACGCCGCACTGGCCTTCGCCGAGGTGCAGACAGCCACGAAGTACATCATAGAGAAGGGCGGCTACCCGGTGCTCAATGAGATATTGGACGCAATAGGCACGGGCAGGAGCGTGGAAGAGGCGGTAGAGGCGGGACTCGGCATGCCCTTTGAGGGCTTTGAGCGGGGCTGGAAGTCGTATCTGGGCACAATCAGCCTAAAGAAGATACCCGGACTGAAGGTCATGCCGCTGAAGATAAGAAAATCAGGCACGGCTGGTGAAAAGGAAGAAAGTCCCACCGAAATAGAGGCAGCCGATGCCAGAAAGTTTACCATGCTGGGGGATTTGCTAGAGGAAGGGAACAGACCGGATGCCGCACTGTTTGAATACGAGAAGGCGCGCCAGTGTGCAGGGCTTGGCTCGCCCCAGATACTGAATAAACTCGCAATGGCCTACATCCAGAACCACCGGGATGATGATGCGCGTAGCGTGATAAACGATGCCATCAGCTACTACCCCAACTACGTGACCACATACATCACAGAGGGGGAACTCTACAAAAAGAAGGGTGACATAGGCAGGGCGATAGAGAGTTTCGTATCGGCCAGCCGCATAAACCCATTTAACCCCGCCGTGCACCAGAGACTTGCCCAGCTTTACACCGAGGTAGGCGATAAAGACGCCGCCAAGAAGTCTCTGGAAAAACTGGCAGTGGTCCTGAGGGACCATAGTAATAAAGAAGAAAACTATAAAACTGAGAATAAAATGTCAGAGTAGTTACAAAGGAAACTGCTTAGTGGAACTGCATGACGAAATAGAACATCTCACACGCTATACTCTGCATGAACTTGCTGTTTGCGTGACTATAGCTGCCGTTGCCAAAGAATCGGCAAAAACTTACTTCAAAGACACACTTGAGCCTGTAAACGAAGAGACTAAAAAACTTCTTGATAAAATAGACGTTGCGTTATTCCTTGAAGATTCAGATACTCTTATTAGTAAATGGGTTTTCATTAATTTTGTCGCTATATACGAAGCATGGACGAGTGACATTTTAAGGGCGATTCTCAGAAAGTATCCTCAAAAGTTAAAAAAAGAAAAGGAAGAATTAAGAGGGATTCTGTATGGTGGACCAAAAGGGGTTACTAAACGTCTTCAAGAAATAACCTCAATTGAAATGGGAAATATTCCTGAACTAGCTGAGGTAATTAGGCTTAAAGCAGTTCGTGATATCCTTCTGCACAACAAAGGAATTGTTAATAAAACATACTTAAGAAAATCTGGAGATACCAAAGCAACGGAAGGCGACAAGATAAAAACAGATGCACATTTTCTTCTAGTCAATTGTTGTATTTTTAACTCTTTTGTCATAAAAGTTTCGGATGAGCTAGTGAAAAAATATAAATAAAAAGATTGGGTATAGCAGGTCTTCTTGACCTGCTATATCGCAGGGCGGCAGGCCCTGCGATACCCAATGAAAGTGTTGTGTAGAGGCACCCACCTGAGGCGGACAGCGTACCCCTGCAAAAACAAAGGGTTCTCCATTTTAAATCTTTCGTGGTGGCTTGATTCATGGGTAGCGCAGGGCTTAAGTCCTGCGGCACCCTTCACTAGTGGGTGTGATAAATCGCACCCCTACATTTCTATTTTTTGCCCCTTTTTGCAGTTGCCGGAAATTTTTTCCAGTTCATAATCAGTTCCACCAGAAGCCTTACACCGGTGCCGCTTGCACCCTTTGGGATGTAGGGAGCATCTTTATCGTTCCACGCCACGCCCGCTATGTCCAGGTGCACCCAGGGGGTTTTGTCTACGAATTTTTCCAGAAATTTTGCACCGGTTATGGTACCCGCACTGCCGTCACCAATATTCTTCACGTCGGCTATGGTACTCTTGATGGCCTCGCCGTACTCATCCCACAGCGGAAGTTCCCAAACCCTCTCATGTGCAGCATCCCCCGCCTCCCTTACCCTCTTCCTCAGCTCTTCATTATTGCCCATCATGCCCATAGCCATGCGGCCCAGTGCAACCACGCAGGCCCCGGTAAGTGTAGCAATGTCAACCACGGCCGTTGGTTTATAGCGTTTTGTATATGCCAGTGCATCCGCAAGGATTAGTCGGCCTTCCGCATCGGTGTTTGCCACCTCTACCGTCTTGCCGCCCATACACGATATTATGTCGCCGGGCTTCATGGCCTTGCCGCTGGGCATGTTCTCCACACAGGGGAGCAATCCGACCAGGTGCGCCTTGGGCCTTAACCGTGCAAATACGCGAAAGGCGCTGAGGACCGTTCCCGCACCCGCCATATCGTACTTCATTTTATCCATGTCCTGCGACGGCTTTATGGATATGCCACCACTGTCGAACGTCACGCCCTTGCCCACCAGAACCACCGTATCCTGCCCCGGGCGCCTCTTGCCGTACTCAAGTATGACGAACTTGGGCGGCTGAGCACTGCCCCTGCCCACACCCAAGACTCCGTTCATGCCAAGTCGTTTCATTGTATCCGCAGAGAGCACCCGTACCTTGATACCGGAACGGCGTCCCAGCTTCTTGGCCTCGTTTGCAATCATGCTTGGCGTGGCCTCACTACCCGGCAGGTTTACTAAGTCCCTGGCCTGACAAGCGGCCTCGGCTATCAACTGACCCCTTCTTGCACCGACCTTTGCCCCTCCCAGCCGAGCCTTGTCCTCCACCACAATCGTTAATGACTTTACCTCCTTGGCCTCATCCGGCTCCAGATGTTTGAATCTATCAAACCTGTAGAGACCGAGCACAGCCCCTTCCGCCATCGCCCGAGATACCTGTTCTACAGAATCTTTCAGTGGATAGAGTTGACTTGTCACCCCTTTTATACCAAACCCTTGCACCGTCTTGAGAGCAGTGCCGGACACCTGGCGAACCTTGTCCAGCGTAAATTCATTCTCTTTACCAAGGCCAATGAGCAGCAGCCTCTTAGTCGGCAACAGCCCGTAGGTGGGCAGTAAAAATGTCTTATTGAGTCTAGGCCTGAAATCTCCGCTCTTTATTAGACGGCTTATCTCCCCGCCCAGCGCCTTATCAAAACGCTTAAGAACAGGGGTTATCCGCGGTGCGTCGAAAAGCCCAAGCACAATTGTCTCAGCCCTCTCTTTTACCAGCATGCCATACCTGACAGTCAGCTTCATCGTTGTTTCTTCTCCTCCTTGTCGGAACATTATACCAACCGCAGAGGCTTTTTTCTAATGCGGATATCTCCAGCCTTCTGGGTTTTAGGACTCTCTTCTCTGATTGGAAAAGTCCTAAAAACATGACTGCAGAATATGTATTTACCTTAAGGTATCCTCCGTGTAAAATATGCGCTTCGCCCTGAGAAAGGACCAGGCATCTTAAAAGGTCTTATTGCGTGTTGCATATATGACTGCAAGAGTAACTGGGATATCGTTAAAAAGACTGCTTCATGTCTTAGTGCTCACAACCTCGATGTTTCCAGCGCTTGAACTGAGCCGGAGGTGCGCGAGTGGTGACACCTTGGGTGACGGTCCGGACATAGAAAGTAAGGTCCGGATTAACGTCGAGGTCCTTAAGAATGACGAGAGTGTGGTAATGCGCGCCGGCGCCGCAAAAGCCCTGGGGAATATTGGTCCAGACGCTGCCGACGGCACACCCGTCCTCGCCGAGACCCTTTTAAAAGACAAACACCCGATGGTCCGCGCCCAGGCCGCAAAGGCCCTCGGCAAGATTGGCTCCGGCACAGAGCAGGGCGTGCTTGCGCTAAACAAGGCCATATGGTACGACGAGGACGCCGACGTATGCAAGAATGCCATCCATGCCCTTGGTGAGATTGGAGATAATTCCGAGACCACCTTAAAGGTGCTTTCCGCCGTCATAAAGGAGAAAGATCAGGAACTTGGAGTCGAGGCCCTCCATGTACTCGTATGGCTAGGCCCCGATTCTCATACCGTGATATATGGTCTCTGCGAGGCCCTTCTTTATAACGACAGTGTCGAGATACGTAAGAACGCCGCTGTTGCCCTTGGCGAAATCGGCCCAATGGCCAGAGAGGCCACCCCGGCGCTGGCTAAGGCGCTGGAGGACGAGGACGCCGATGTGCGTCTATGCGCAGCCGATGCTATAGGCAGGATTGGGCGTGAGGCGCTTGAGGCTGCATCTGCGCTGGTCAAGGCCACCAGGGTGGACCCGGACATGCGTGTGCGCACAAAGGCCAAAGAGTCCCTTGTCAATCTAGCCAAGAATAGATAAATGTCCAGACATGACCCTGTGCAAACTGTGTTTATAGGGCCCGTGTCCTGTTGGCAGCATTAAGATTCGTGAGTTATCGCCTATAATCTACACACGGAACGACAAAATACTATGAAGCGCCCGTACCTCTTTGTCTCTGTCTTCCTATGCTCTGTCCTCTTGCCTTTTGTCACCATCTTTTGCGGCATCCCCTGTTGCCGCAGCGTCCTCGGACAGGAACCCTGCGGTAAGGCAGTCACAACAAACCCGGCCTTCCAATACTACCCACAGATATGGGGCACAAACATCCTATGGCTCGACCGCCGAAGCGGCAACTCCGACATGTTCATATACAACTTCGCAAAGGGAAGAGAAGTTCGTGTGCCCCCAGGCCACGAAGAGGTCAACTCCATTAATATCTACAAAGACAATGTCGTATATCAAGTCTGGGGAGGCAACTGGGACGTGTGGCTCCTCAACATAAAGAGCGGCAACAAGAGGCAAATATCCGCCAACCACTCGTGGCACGAGATGCTGCCAAGAATATGGGGAGACTCAGTCGTCTGGGAAGACTGGCGCAACGGATACGGTCTTGGTGATATATATCTATACAACCTTAAGACCAAAGAAACACGCCAGATAACTACCGACCCGGGGGCACAGGGAAAGCCGGATATATACAAGGACGTCATCGTATGGCATGATAAGCGTAACGGCAACTGGGACATATACTTATACGACCTGGACAAAGGGGAAGAACGCAGGCTGACAGACGACCCCGCCGACCAGTTCAGCCCGGTTATCCATGGAGACCACGTCGTCTGGGTAGACAGCCGTAACGGCAATTGGGACATATTCACGCACAACCTGTCCACCGGTACTACGACATGTATATGCAATGACCCATCCAAGCAGTGGTGGCCTCAAATCTGGAAGAACACAATACTATGGGTAGATGAAAGGGCCGGGGAGAGTGCCATTTACGTATACGATATAACCACCGGTAAGGGAAAACCGCTCTGCAACTCGCCCGCCCCCCAGCGGCAGCCTGCCATTTACGAGAACCGAATAGTATGGATGGATTTTAGAAACGGCGCCCCAGGGGAGATGCGGCAGGGAAACTGGGATATATTCGCCACATCCTTACCCATGTATCACATCACAACCTCGACTAGTTACCCATAAGAACCTTACCAACAGCGTGGAGTCCCCATTATGAGTCTACTGGAAATTATCAAAAAAAGACGGAGTGTGAGAAAATTCCAAAGTAAGGAGATAGCCAAAAACATCGTAGACGAACTTATAGAAGCGTTGATATGGGCCCCAAGCGCAGGGAATCTTCAGAGCCGCAAGTTCTATATAATCAGCAATGCAGGGGTTAAAGACGACCTGGTAAAGGCCGCCTTGGGGCAGAGGTTCATCGCGGAGGCCCCACTGGTAATAGTGGCCTGCGCGGACATGCGCATAGGAACATATTACGGCAGACGGGGCACAGACTTATATGCGCTTCAGGACGTTGCAGCAAGCATACAGAACTTCCTTCTCCTGGCCCACGAACACGGCCTAGGCACGGTCTGGGTAGGAGCCTTCGATGAAGATAGTGTCACAGAAACGCTTAAACTATCAAAGCAGCTGCGACCAGTAGCGATTGTCCCCGTGGGTTATCCGGCGGAGCACCCCTCCACCCCTCAACGCATATCCAGAGAAAAGGCCGTCGCGTTCGTTGCATAGAAAGCAACCTATTAATTTCCGGCCTGAGGTCCCGGGTGCCACACGCCACCAAATGTAGTGACAATATATTTCGTTTGTGCTGTAGGTTAATGAGTTCTATACTGGTCGTACGGCCATATTTCTATATTATTGCCAATGCCTGCTGTAATGACAACACATACTGAGAGGCTGAATCTGACAAGTAGGTCGTTGGGTGTTGATCGGATTGGTTCCAAGGTACGAGGAACATGAAAGCATTAATTAATTACATGGACTGTACCTAAACTGCTGTAAATGGCGTTGCCTGCCCGCTTCACCAGAGTGACATAGCATACAAGCGTACTTTTCCAGAGCTTCCCGGTCTCGGACACCCCGATAAACCACAATTACACAGTTCAAACAAACCGAAACATACCGGACAATACTAGCAAACCCCGCCTGGAGCGCGTTGCAAGGTATATTCCTCAGCTCCTTATCACCGAAGAACACGTCCAGCACATGTAAATTCGACATAACATGTTCAAAACCATTATATTACATGAAAAGGTCTGCAAATAGGTAAAATAGCACAAAAAGCCTGGTCTTAAAGGTGAAATTAGGTATTTCAGGGGGGATAATTAACAAATCGGTGCGCGACAGACATCTCAAACCGGTAACTCGGTCTGTTACGGCAAAAAGGCGGGTTTTCAATCACAAATACCCGAGTAGAATAGCCGATTACCACATTACAGCACGGAACAAGGAGGGTAATGTAGCGGTTGTCTGTTTGGAGCCCATCATGAATACCTTTTTGGACAAAGGATGTCAGACCCGGCACCCTTTTACAAACCAAAGTTACCAAGAAAGAGCCGGTCCGAGCGCCAAAAACGGGTCAATGCAACATAATATATATTATCAGACGTTGTGCGCATGTTCTAATACATGAAACCTGCGGCCAGACTGGCAGCCCACCTGCCCCTCCCAAGGCACAAAATCCCACCGAATAGAGCGCCGCTCATTCCTCATTCATCCGTAGGCGGCACGCCTGGCCCGACCCGGATTCGCAAATACAGCTTGAGCCCGTCGCTGAACATCCGCCTGCACGTCTCCGGTAAGTTACCAACCAGCTTGCAATCGAGTGTGGCTGGATGGGTAAGGTTCGATATGCAGTGGCCATAACAGATTGGGCAACTTAACTATTCTACAGTTCTACAGTAAACATTTAGAGTAGCTGCAGTGCATGAGTTGGAAATTGCCCCCTCCCGATCTCGCATTGAAACGGGGGTTAACCGCTTGAAAGGCCTGCTGCAAAAATTTAGTAAGGGAAATGGCTAGGGTGATTACCAGCCGCCGGCCTCAAGCGGCATAGTCACTCGAACTCAACGAAGGGCAAGCGTTTAGAAGTCCCCGTCCGTTTCTATTACGCAAAGTCCGGAAGCGCAAACACTTAGGAGAGACGCCCTGGACAAAACCGGCCAGATATGTAGTGACAATATAAATACATAACATTTTATTAAATAGCTATTAATATAGATATTGGTAATGACAATTATCACTTAGGCATCGGTGAAGCTGTGCTATTTAGAAATCGTCGGGATGGGTATACAGATTTTTTCTTTTTCAATGCAGACCGCCTCCGTGCCCACAGCGCCAACAAAGTAATCCTGGGGAATTTGTCCTTTACAACACGCCTCATCTCATGTAATTTGTTTAAGTATTGGAAGCAACCAGTCTTACATTGTGGGTACCTTATTGAAAGTGGGCATTTACGTTATCACATTAGATACTACAAACATCCCCAGCACAAACTAAAATCATGATAATCGTCCTTAAGAAAGGTGCTACGGAGGCAGAACTGCAAGAGATAGTGTCTCGAATCGAAGAGCACCACCTCTCCGCCCACGTCTCAAAAGGTGAGGAGACAACGGTGATAGGCGTAGTAGGAATCCGCATACCTCCGGAACTACCCGACCTTATTGAGCGGCTTCCTGGGGTAGAGAGAACCATGCGGATTTCCAAACCATATAAGCTTGCCAGCAGGGAATTCAAGGCAGAAAACACCGTAATAACAATAGGTGATGTCCGTATTGGCGGTGGAGACGTGGTAATCATGGCCGGCCCATGTTCTATTGAAAGCCGGGACCAGCTCCTCAAGACCGCAAAAGCGGTGAAAAAGGCGGGCGCCCACGTCCTGAGGGGCGGAGCCTTCAAGCCCCGCACTTCGCCGTACAGCTTCCGCGGCATGGGAGAGGATGGGCTCAGGATACTGAAGGACGTCGGCGCGGAAGCCGGTCTGAAGGTAGTAACTGAGGTGATGACGCTTGGGCACGTAGAACTTGTAGCCCGATATGCAGACATTTTGCAGATCGGCACCAGAAATATGCAGAACTACCAACTGCTCGAGGAGGTAGGCCGGATAGACAAGCCCTGCGTGCTGAAGCGCGGCATGTCAGCCACCATTGAAGAATGGCTCCTCTCTGCCGAATATATTATGGGAAAAGGAAACAAACAGGTAATCTTGTGTGAGCGAGGCATCCGTACCTTTGAAACGGCTACTCGTAACACGCTGGATTTGAGTTCCATACCCGTAGTCAAAAAGATTAGCCACTTGCCCATAATCTGTGACCCAAGCCATGCAACAGGCAAGTGGTATCTTGTGCCTCCCATGACCTTTGCCGCCCTGGGGGCGGGAGCAGACGGCCTATTAATTGAGGTACATCCAGACCCCGACCATGCGTTGTCTGATGGCGCCCAGTCCCTCACCCTGGAGAATTTTTCCGCCCTTATGAAGAAGATTACGCCTCTTGTGAACCTCTTAAAGCAGAACATGAACTTCTAGAACAAAGTTGACTATAAATCGTCAGCACGTTCATGTCCTGAGGGCCCCATAACCCTTCTGTTACTATTACCCTTGCTTCTACACGACTATTTGTTAGAATCTTTCTGGCATAACCGATGCTTGAAAACCTCTGGAAACCCCACACGTAATTATGATTCTGAGGGAATGAAACTGTAGACAGCGAAGAATGCGGCGTTGGAGCTTTGCTCCAACGCCGAACGTGGCGGCAAGCCTTCGGCCCGAGCCCTTCGATAGACTCAGGGGCTGAGCTTGCCGAAGCCTCAGGCCGAGGGCTGCCACGCTACATGACCAGATTCTCCGCTTCGCTCGAAATGACGCTTGTTTTTGAGGCGACTTTTGCAGAGGTTCCGTCTAATAAGGATTTAAGACATGAAACAAGAGAAAAAGCCCTGGGCAGGCAGGTTCGAGAAAGAAACGCAGCCGCTGGTAGAGGCCTTTACGGAATCGGTCTCATTCGACTGGAGGCTGTATAAACAGGACATTCAGGGTTCAATAGCCCACTCCACCATGCTGGCTGCCTGCGGACTGTTATCTAGTGAGGAAAGGGACGATATCATAAGGGCGTTAAAAGAGATCCAAAAAGAGATAGAATCCAACCACTTTAAATTCAGCAAGAAACTGGAAGACGTGCACATGAACATTGAGGCAGCCCTTATAGAAAGGATTGGTGAGACCGGGGAAAAGCTCCATACGGCCAGGAGCCGGAACGACCAGGTGGCGCTTGACATGAGGCTGTGGTGCAGGGAGGAAATACATTCTATCATCGGCTTAACAGAAGGGTTACAACGCGAGTTGGTGTCGAAGGCGGGGCAATACATTGAGACAATCATCCCCGGCTTCACCCACCTCCAACATGCGCAGCCTGTGCTGCTGTCACATTATCTTCTTGCCTACGTAGAGATGTTTGAGAGGGACAAGGAAAGACTTGCTGACTGTCTCAGCCGGGTTAACAAATCGCCTCTCGGCGCCTGCGCACTGGCCGGTACAACACTTCCGATAGACCCGGCCATGACGGCAAAGATCCTCGGATTCCAGTCCATCTGCACCAACAGCGTGGACGCCACCGGTGACAGGGACTTTTGTATTGAATTCGCCTCGTGTCTGTCCATACTGGCCATGCACGTATCAAGGCTCGCTGAGGAGTGGATTTTATGGTGCACCGAGGAGTTTGGTTTCTTAGACATAGACGAGTCCCTCTGCACAGGTTCAAGCATAATGCCGCAAAAGAAAAATCCGGATGCCCTCGAACTCCTGCGGGCAAAGTGCGCACGGGTGTATGGCGGTCTGGTATCACTCTTTACGCTCATGAAGGCACTGCCGCTGTCTTACAATCGTGATATGCAGGAGGACAAAGTCGCCGTCTTTGACATGACCTCCACGGTGAGTGCCTCTCTCAAACTCCTCTGTGTTATTGTAAGGGGTGTCAGCTTCAAGGTTGACAATATTAAAATGGCCTGTGAGAAAGGGTTTCTTGACGCCACTGCATTGGCGGAATATCTGGTACAAAAAGGTCTGCCATTCCGTCAGGCCCACGAGGTGGTCGGCAAGATAGTAAAAAAGGCGCTCAAAGACAAAAAAAAGCTGGCAGGACTGTCCGTTGACGAATTCAAGAAATTCTCAAGTCTCATAGACAGCGACGTATATGACCTGTTGGGAGTCGAGAACTGCATAAAACACTACAAGGGACCAAGTTCCACAGCCCCGCGTGCAGTCAGGAAAAGGCTGACCTTCTGGGACAATAAGCTAAAGACCTAGATTGAGATACCGTGAGAAATCCCCATGGAAGAACATTTTATTTACCGTGATGGTGCACTTTACTGTGAGGACGTAAAGGTAGAAGACATAGTGCGAGGCGTAGGAAGTCCCGCATATATATACAGCGAGAAGTCCGTCCTCGACCATTACCACGAGTTGGAGAATGCATTCAAGGAGGCAGGACCTCTAATCTGCTTCTCCGTTAAATCCAATTCTAATATCTCCATATTAAAACTCCTCGCAGACGCCGGTTCAGGATTCGATGTGGTTTCCGGCGGAGAGCTTTACAGGGTACTCAAGGCCGGCGGCAGGCCTTCAAAGATAGTCTTTGCCGGCATCGGTAAAAACACAAGAGAGATACAATATGCACTGGACCTGGACATATTCGTATTCAACGTGGAATCGCGGGAAGAACTTGATAATATCAACCGGGTGGCCATCGGCGTCAGTAAAACCGCCCGTGTGGCCCTGAGGTTGAACCCTGATATAGACCCGGGGACCCACGCAAAGACCACCACCGGCAAAAAGGAAAACAAATTCGGTATAGACATTAAGATGGCCAGGGAACTGTTCGATGACGACTACCTTCCGAGTCTAAAGGGTGTACGCCTTGTTGGACTTCACGTACATCTCGGCTCTCCCATCTGGACGCCGGAACCGTACGTGCGGGCACTAAAGAAGATTAAAGACTACCAGTCCTTTTGCCGTAAACAAGGAGCGAAAATTGAGTATATAAACATCGGCGGCGGTTACTGTATTTCATATACCGGCGAGGCGGTCGCCAGACCAGCCGATTATGCAAAAAAGATACTGCCGGTGCTTAAAACCATGGGTTGTAAATTAATTATGGAGCCTGGGCGGTTCATCGTAGGCAACGCAGGGATACTGGTTACCAGGGTAACGTACAATAAGGAATCCAGCTTCGGCAAAAGATTTATAATCTGCGATGCGGCGATGAATGACCTCATCAGGCCGACCCTTTACGACGCCTTTCACAGGATATGGCCGGTAAGGCCCAGCATACCAATTCCCAAGGTGTTGCGTCCGAAAGGTCTCAGGAAAACCAAAAAGATGGTGAAGGCAGATATTGTAGGTCCGGTATGTGAATCGAGCGACTACTTTGCCAAGGACAGGATTCTTCCTGATGTAAAGGACGGCGAGTATCTGGCCATCTTCAGCGCGGGTGCATATGGCTTTACCATGAGCTCCAATTACAATTCCAGGCCCAGGCCGTGTGAGGTATTGGTCAGCGGCAGTAAATTCAGGGTCATAAGACGCCGTGAGACCAACGAAGACCTGGTTGCATGCGAAGTGTAGACTAAAATCCATGGTATCATTTCCATATTGAGTGTTAAGTAAGGCCCGCCATAGGTTATAAATGCCACAGGCAGGTGTGTACCTTTGGTATAGGATTCGCACAGCGGTCCTTAATTTAAGGCTATAATCACACGCGGCAGCGGCCTAGTATTGTCAATACGTCTATATTAGGAATAGAAATGCCTAGATATTATCCCATATACCTGGACATAAGAGACAAGAAGTGCGTGGTGGTAGGAGGCGGCGATGTGGCCTACAGGAAGGCCGTCAGCCTTAAGGAAGCGGGGGCACAGGTGGTAGTAATAAGTCCGGATTTCTCCAAAGATTTTCTAAAAGAAGAAGGTATAACCATGCTCCGGCAAAAATACGAAGAAAGATGCCTGGAGGGCGCAACGTTAATAATTGCCGCCACCAACGACAAGGAGATCAACCAAAGGGTCTGGGAAGAGGCCCGGCGTCACGGGCTGTTGGTCAACGTGGTTGACCAGCCGGAACTCTGCAATTTTATAGTCCCTTCCGTCGTAAACCGGGGTGAACTCCAGATAAGCATCTCAACCGGAGGTGCAAGTCCTGCATTTGCCCGCAGGTTACGTCAGGAGCTGGAAAACCATTTCGGCCCCGAATACGGCGAGTTTGTAGAACTGCTCTCCAAGATGCGCTCCGAGGCACGTTCTCAAATCAGCGACGGCACCAAAAGACAGAAGTTAATGGAACGCCTGGCGTCTCCGGACATGCTCGACATGATAAGAACCAAGGGAACAAGAGAGACTGAGAAGGAAATGAGGAAAATTATCGGTGAAGAAACGGAAAGGAACGGATATTAAGTCATGAAGGGGCTCTGCATTTTTGAAGATGGCGGTTACGCCGGTCTATTGCCGCTTGTCTACGGCCGCGCCGCGTATGAGCTGCGGCTGGGCATGTACACACTCCTGGAAAGAATCCTGCAACAATATCCGGGGAAGACTGCAATCAGTTTATTCGTAAGGGAGTATCTTGCAGGCGTCCTAAAGGAGAGATACCCATCCTACCATATAAACACCCTTGACCCGGACGCAGACGGATACCTGTTTATAAACGGTCGAAGCCTCGACCTTGGCCACATACCCCTGGACGGGAAAAATGAAATCGGACTATGTAAAGGCGCACTGGTTTATGCGAGGCTGAGCAAGAATAACTGTCAAGGTTTGTCTTCAGATTTCTTCGTCAATAACAAGCCTCTGAAGTTAGAGGAAAATCCGCCGGTTACCCATGAAGTCGAAGTCAGGTTAGCCGACTATCTGTGGGACATCGTAAAAAACAATCGGGCAGAGGTGGAGAAAGACTGTAGCGCCTTCAAAAAGAACAGGATACATGGCAAGGTATGCGAGGGAGTTCACATACTCAACCCGCAAGGCGTCTTTTTGGGCGATGGCTCCAAGGTTAAGCCGGGGTGCGTGCTCGATGCAGAGAAAGGTTCTATCTACATAGGACAAGGCGTCGAGATAATGCCGAACGCAGTCATCATCGGGCCGGCCTACATAGGCAAAGGTTCGACCATACTGCTGGGCGCAAGGCTGAGAGAGGGCGCGAATGTCGGAGAAGGCTGCAAGGTCGGCGGAGAGGTGTCCAACTCCATACTTCATAGCTACTCCAACAAACAGCACGACGGCTTCCTGGGCGACTCTTATATAGGCTCCTGGGTAAACATCGGTGCCGGGACCGTCACCAGCAACCTGAAGAACACTTACGGAAACGTCCAGGCACAACTGGATAGAGGCGACAAAACCGTAGATACCAAGCAGATGTTCTTCGGGGCGGCCATAGGAGACCACACCAAGATTGGCATTAACTCCAGTCTCGATGCAGGGAGTCACATAGGTTGTCACTGCAGTATTACAGGCAGAGAACCCATCCCGAAATACCTCCCTCCATTCAGTTTTGTCACGGACGGCGGGCAGCGGGTGTATAACATGAGAAAGGCCTTCATAGTCGCCTCGACGGCCATGGCGCGCCGGGAGCAGATTATGTCTGCGGCCGAGGAGGAGATGTTCAGAAACCTCTTCGCCCTCACTGCACCAAAGCGCAAGGGGATGAAGAAGTGATGTTGCACCAATAAGTGCGTCTGGACTCTGGCATTAAGAGCGGGTGGATATTGATATAACGTCTTCCCAATTCTTCGGCCTATACTTCTCCCAATCTTCCTGCTTCACATAGAGCATTTTGTAAGCAATCTTTTTCTGCCGGGCATTTGCGTCATCACACCACTGAGCAAGCCTTTTAATCTTCAAAGGATCGTCTAAATCCTCACGCCCCTTAGTCTCAACGATATACACCATCTTTTCATCCGTTTTGACAAAGAAGTCTGGGTAATAATTCGCTATCGTCCCATCAGCATTTTTATAATCTATCTTAAAATGCACTTCATAATAATTCTTCGCAAACGAAACAACTTCGTCGTCACCCAATCGTTCAAGGAAATCCGCAAACTCAAGTTCAAACTGGCTATCCCCCACAATTCTATTAAACACACTTTTTTTCGGCACCAAATACGCTCTGTCATTGACAACAAAAGGACGGCTGTTGCTGACCTTAACGTAATTCTTGATTTCCGTATCGCCGACATCTTTCACAGTCAACGCATTGATCTCTTTCTTGAACGTTTGAATGATAGTCTTTGTAACTTCGATCTCTGAAAGATTCCTTAAAATGTTCTTATCTTCAAGATTAACCTCGGCTTCAAATAAATACGAATGAATAAATTCTTTAACCTTGCCAAATAATATGCCATAACATCCGAAAAGCCGAAGTTCCCGCATAATGCTTTGAGCAAAGAACCCCACAACACTTTGATAATTCGGCTCAATATTGCTTTCTAAAATGGTGATGTGGTGAACCTTTTCTTCAACTACATGCTTAAACACAATCTCTCTTTGTTCCTGCTCGGTAAACGTCTTGACCTTCAACTTGTTATGCTGAAAACCTGCCACATTCAAACTCGCCAAGTCTTTATATTTCCGCTGAATCCTCGGTGTTAAAATTGGAAGCTCAATGTCGAGTTTTTTAATATCTTTCTTTGGATTATTATGATCAATCTCGATGACGGTCGGTGTCACCGCCTTTGTCGTGCCGTCCATTTTTCGCTTTTCAAGCTCCACACCTTCCGCCTTGATAGATTCCACAAAATCCATAAATGCGGGCGTTCCAATAACACTCACATATTCTTCAACATCTTCCCGTCCAAAAAACATCCGTCTCAAACCACGTCCGAGAGTCTGTTCCGGCAAAATATTTGAAGCCGCCGCATACGCCCGTAAGCCGACAATCGTTGTCACATTCTTGACATCCCATCCTTCTTTCAACATCAAAACAGAAACGATCACTTTATATGGGCTCTCGTTGCTATCAATAGTGTTTGCCTGCTCGCGCAATCTGTCCAGCTCTTCTTTAGCCCTGCCAGTTACTTTTTCTGAAATATCTCCGCTTTTATTAGTATGAATTGTTAAAACCTTTCCGTTCAAATCAGGATAATTCCGCTCCAAATACGCCTGCACCTCATCGCAGTTCTTTGTGTCATCCGTCATAATAAACAAAATCGCTTTTTTGCCGGTAGGCTCAAGCTCTTTATACGTCTTTCGCCACTCTTCAATACCAAGATTGATATAATCCTCATACTTTTCCGTAAAAAGAGCGCTCTGCTTTTCCTGTAACTTTGCCCGGCTTGCCTGATCCGGGAGCACGGGAGTCTTAACAACACCTTGATGAATAGCCTCTACAAGCGGATAATCGGAAACTGTCTGCACAAACATCCCGCCGTTATTGTGTTTCGGTGTCGCCGTGCAGTCTATCTGTAAAGAAATGTGTCTGCCTTTTTGGAGTAACTTGTTATGGATGTCTTGAATAGACTTAAACCACGCCATTTTAGGATCATGGATATGATGAGCTTCGTCGTTAAAAACAACTATCTCGTCAATATCTCTTACCACATTACTCAGCTCAACCAATGACTCGTTTGTTTTTGAGACCGGCTTTTGCCCTAAGAAATAATCCGTCAAGTCCTCATCGCTGAAAGACGCTTCTTTAACATCGCCCTCATAAACCCGGTGAATATTGGTAAGGAAAATATTCCCGGTAGGGGAAATCGCCGTCAAATCATCCTGCAAATGTAATGTTATCTGAAAATCATCCTGCCAGTTTCTGCCCTCATAGCCGTTATCCGGTAAAATGGGGTCTTGATAAAATATTTTCAACCCATCAAAATCTGTCTTAATCCGCTCAAGTACAATAATATTCGGCGTGATTAAAAGAAAATTGCGGGAAAGCTCTGAATCCGGCTCATAGAGTTTATGAAAATATGACCACGCAAGGAGCAGGCTCATTACCTTTGTCTTACCGCTTCCGGTCGCCATCTTAATAACCAGCCGGAGCCAGTCCTCATCAAACATATTAGGGCTTACACGTCCCAGAGAATCAAACGGCAAAAGGTCATATTTGTTTCTTACACCCGCAACATCATAAAGCCAGATAATCGTTTCAACAGCTTCCCGCTGGGCAAAATAATAGCGAAATGAAAATGCATTGCCATCCGTACCATAAACAAGATGTTCTTCTTTAAACCACCAGTTTAAAAGAGCCTTTGAGGTAGCACTCACTCCCTCATAGCCCTTATCCCGCCACTCCTTAACACGTTTCCTTAACTCCGGCACAAACGGCGGAAGCAGTTTTTCATAACCCTGTTCACGCAATGCCTCATCAGCCGGAAACCAGCGGATGTCCGGGTCTAAAATCGCAAATTTATCTTTGGGAAAACCCTTGTGCAGTGCCATTATGGAATATTGACCTCAATTACTCTTGTCGTGTCATTGCCGAAAATATCAACCACCTTAACGGCAATCTTGCGCCGTCCTTTAAAAACTTCCTTTTCGGCTGAAACAAGCTCAAGTTTTCTATCTTTTTTTGTCCTAAACGATTGCCATTCATTCTCAAAAATATACCCACCAGTCCATTCTTCTTTTTCTTCTCCGGTCTTAGAATCAACCGAGCGGACAATCTCTTTTTTACTCTCCATATTAAAATCAACCGACCAGTAATCCACCCAATCCGTCCATTTCTTCGTCAAAACTTCTTTAGTTACAACTGCTGTCTTTTTTTCTTTGGATACCTTGATGGCCTGTCCATTTTCAATAACAATCTTGCTCGAACCCTCTTTAAGCGAACCCTCTGTTTCTTCAACACTATCCTGATTATAAAAAACACTAAAGTCGTACAATTCAACCGCTATCGTTTTATTATTTCCACGCCCCTTGATGATCGGCTTTACTTCAATATAAGCAACGTCATAAAATTTAACATACCCCTTTTCAACCGCACGACGGTCAAAAACTTCCCGGGGAATAACCTTAAATTGTACATCAACACCCTGACGGCTAAGCTCCGCAAAGTCAATCCCCATCTCATAATCAAAGCCTAAAACATCGAATTTCGTAATTCCTTTCTCCTGAGCTTCCTTTATTGCTTCATCAACAAAAGTGGATGATACTGGCGTATTGACAGGGCCGACTGCAACAAGCCGGTCACGTTTCTTACCGATAAATGAATTATAAGAATCAACGGCTTGAGCGTTATAGGCGGAAAGAATCAGTTCAATAAACTGCCTTTCTTTGTTTTCTAAAATCTGCTGTTTTCCCTGTTCCCGAAAATCAACATCCACGTTGATATACTGCTCTCGCTCATACTTGCCGAGGTTAAGGATTTCAAACGCCCTGAAACTTTTACCCTCTTTTTTCATCTCCCGCTGAACCCGAATCAACCGCTTGCGGGATGTGTGAATCGCAAACCGCCCAAGGTCTGATCCTATCCATTTACGACCCAGCTTTTCGGCAACGGCTAATGTTGTTCCCGAACCGCAGAAGAAATCGGCGACAAGGTCGCCTTCATTAGTCGAAGTTAAAATTATTCTCTCAATAAGCTTTTCAGGCTTTTGGGTAGGATAATCAACTCTCTCAACGGCCATAGAGTTTAATTCATTTATATCTGCCCAAATATCAGAAATAACCTCACCCTTTTGTTCGTCTAAATATCGAATTAAACCAAGTTTGCCAGAAGGATAATCATAAATCTTGCCCTCTTTTCTAAATTCTTTTATCGATTTCTCAGAATACATGCCGATATTATCAATCCTATATCTCCTTCCATTTTTGTCTACTTGGTTAAATTTGGAATCAACATAGTCCTGATCATATTCTTTATAAAGTTTGTTGAAAATATATGTATCTCCCTTGGAATAAAAAATAATAGAATCACACACTTTTGCTAATTGATTAGATATAGCCCTTGCTCCTCTTGGCGTTGACCTTTTCCATGAAATTTCATTTCGATAACATGATGTCCCAAAAATTTCATCCAACACAATGCGCACATGACTATTCAACCGCCAATCGCAATGGACATAAATACTACCGTCATCTGCTAACAATCCATGCATTAGCTTGAGGCGTTCATATATCATAGCAACAAAGCTATCCGCACCCTTGCCCCACGTGTCTCGGTAAGCGACTTCTTCAATAACCGACGGCTTTTTGGTAAAAGACTCATCTCCAATCTCGACATTCATGGAGAAATCAGCCCCGACATCAAACGGCGGGTCAATGTAGATGAGCTTTAAACTACCCTGTTTTTCAATTTCTCGTCTCATGGGTCCATTCTTTAAAGACGATAGAATCAGCTTGTTATCGCCCCAAATGAGCTTGTTTGTCCATCCTTTAATCTGCCTGCCGGAGGGGTCATAAAAATCAAAGGTTCCTTGATCCTTACCTTGTTTTATTCGTTCCGTACGAGGCTCATCAATATGTTCAATCGTCTGAAAAGGCAGGACAAGATTGCAGACTTCCTGTGTCTTGCCGTTCCACATAAGCTCAACTTCACGATCATCATCAAACAAAAGAAAGCGGTATTTATCAGGCAGGGGTTTGCCTTCCTGAATATATTTTATTGCGTCTCGTCTTTCGTTATCAGACAATCTCATGGGCGTTGTCCTAAAATTCCTGTAAAAACTTGAATTGATAAGGGTATGGCGTAAGATACCTCAAATGTTTAGTTTGGTTAAAGTTAACTTTAAGAAAAGATACCACCAAGTACAGCCATTACGCAAGAGACTTCTGGGCTTCTTAATGGGGGACGGGAAGCTAGGGGACATCCTCTGGATGAACTGGTTCGTCACCGATGAGGCTATCTTATGCGATGAACTTTTACAGGAAAGATGGGGCTTGACCGCGAATATAAGCCCTTGCTACTCCACCGTCACGCTCTTGGCGAGGTTGCGGGGCTTGTCCACGTCGCAGCCGCGCATGACGGCCATGTGATAGGCAAGTAACTGCAGGGGTATTACTGAGAGGATAGGCGTCAGAGGTTCTATGGCCTCGGGGATGTAGAACACGTGGTCAACCTTTTTCCGAATCTCCCTGTCCCCGTGAGTGGCAATCGCAATCACCTTGCCGCCCCTTGCCTTTACCTCCTCGATGTTGCCGAGTATCTTGCCGTAGGTGCTGTCTCTCGTGGCAATAAACACAACCGGCATGTCTTTCGTGATTAGGGCTATTGGGCCGTGCTTCATTTCGGCCGCCGGATAGCCCTCGGCGTGGATATAGGATATCTCCTTCAGCTTCAGCGCACCCTCCAGGGCAACCGGGAAATTATAGCCCCTGCCAAGATACAGGACGTTCTCGCTGTCCTTGTATAATTCGGCAAGGTCTTCCAACTGTTTCTCCCTATGGAGGATGTTGTCCACCTGTTCCGGTATCTCCCTGAGTGCCTTTATCATGTCGGAGGCATCCCCTTCTCCCAGGCCGTTCCTCCTGCCCAGGAAGACGGTCAACAGGTACAGTGCGGCTATTTGTGAGGTAAATGCCTTTGTGGAAGCAACCCCAATCTCAGGTCCGGCATGGAGATAGATGCCGCCTTCAGACTCTCTGGCGATTGTGCTGCCCACCACGTTGCATACTGAAAGGGTGGTCGCGCCCCTCTTCTTCGCCTCCTTGAGGGCCGCCAACGTATCGGCAGTTTCGCCGGACTGGCTTATGGCCAGGACAACGGTGCCTTCTTCAATAATCGGCTTCCTGTAGCGGAACTCCGAGGCATATTCCACCTCCACCGGTATGCGGGCAAACTCCTCAAGCATGTATTCTCCCACCAACCCGGCATGCCAGGAAGTGCCGCAGGCCACAATTAATATTCGCTTGAGACTCTTGAGCGCCTCCTCTTTTTCAAAAAACACGCCAAGCCGCACGTTGCCATCGCGGTCCATCCTGCCCCTCATGGTGTTCAAGAGAGACTCGGGCTGTTCATGAATCTCTTTATGCATGAAATGTCTGTAGCCCTTTTTCTCAATCTGCTCCACGTTCCACTGGATCTCTTCCGCACGGCTGTACATGTCGCAGTGAAGATGTTCCGTATACATTGAGACACTGGTAGTGGCGTTTTCCACCTTCTTCTTGGTCAGGACGGCCAGCTCGTGATCCTCCAGGTATATTACCTTCCTTGTATGGTTAAGTATGGCCGCCACGTCAGACGTGACAAAATGTTCACCCTCGCCTAAACCCACGGCCAGGGGACTGCCGCATCTTGCCACCACAACCTTTTCCGGGTCATCCTGGCTTATGACCGCCAGCCCGTACGTCCCTTCCACCTCGCAAAGGGCCTTGCCGAGGGCATGTGACAGGTCTCCACGGAAGTATTTTTCCACCAGATGCACCAATACCTCAGTATCTGTATCGCTTACAAAACGATATCCATCCCTTTCAAGCATAGACCTCAGATAACCATGATTCTCTATTATACCGTTATGAACCAGGGCAATCTTCTGATGGCGGTCTATGTGGGGGTGGGCGTTATTTATCGAAGGAAGGCCGTGTGTGGCCCAGCGGGTGTGAGCAATACCAACTGTACTTTGACACTTATAACCTTCCAGCCTACGGCTTAATGCCTCAACCTTGCCGACCGACTTAACGCAGGTTATTCCCTCTGGGTTGATGTAGGCCACCCCTGCGGAGTCGTACCCCCTGTACTCAAGCCTCTTGAGTCCCTCTATGAGGATAGGCAACACTTCCTTATCACCAACATAGCCAATTATGCCGCACATTCACACTACCTCACTATATCTCAGATAACATTAGTAACATGCAAGCACCCCTCATTGGAAGACTCGCCTTTCATATCCGAGAGCTCTGGAAAAGTAGTTTAATCATCAATTCAATGGGTAGCCGCAGGCTTTAGCCTGCGTTATGCGCACCCATAAAGGGTGCGGCTACATTTACACCTTCAATTTTGCTACTTTTTCAGAGGTCTCATCCATGTGAAAAACAACGGTTGTCGCATCTTAGCAAAACCCCTTGGAAAAGGCAAGCTTTATTGACGTTAGGCACACAGTTTACCAAGTAGTGCCATGCAATTTCCGCAAAAGAGACGGCAGACCAGTTCTCCGGCCCTAATCTCTAGGGCCGAAAGAACCTCCTCCTTGTCCCTCTAATCGACAGGAACCATGCAACCGAAGATATCATAGTCATTCCTATAAGTCCAAATATCTTCCTCAAGATACACTCCTTCTGTTAAAGGTCTTCAAATTATTCAACAAGTCTTTTCTTACCGTCTGTAATGCGAAAACAACTGAGCTTCTCGTGGATAGACGACCAAGAGCGCCTGGCAAAAATAATGGGGACGTTTCGCGCCTGTGCCTCCTTCTTCACCTTGTGAGTAATATTATGATTCACGTAGTCGTGGAGAAGTATAACCAGATCCATCCCCTCTGGAATCCCATTCCTGATACCCCTGTTATCCCTGCCGGTCACATGGTCTATCCTGGTAGCGCCTAACTTACTAAGCTCCTTGGGGATAGAACCCAGGTGGTCACCGCCTACGATTAGAACAGACATTTACCTTCCTCCTTTCATGCACAATTCCTCAGAACAAAGTTACTGCAACATGTTGGCAAACTGGGGTCTCTCTGACCGTGCAAGAAGCCTCCTGACTGAAGATACCAACTGACTTCTATCGTCAGACTTGACAAGACACCGGTCTGCACTCCAGGCCATGTAGCTGTCCTTGTACGACTGGCAGTCTGTGTACATTATCACGGGAAGCCCCGGATGCGATGATTTGATCATCATAACCAGGTCCGTACCGCTTACGCCGGGTAGAATGCCGTCTACTATTACAAGGTCGGGAGGATTTGTTACTATCTCCCTGACCGCTACGAACCCATCGGAAAGGCACCTTACGTGATAGCCTTCCTTCACTAATTCATCGGCATATAACCTGCCGGATTCTTCTCTATCCGCTATTAGAATTCGTTTCATCAAGGTTTCCCATTTCTTTTTCATACATTAATTGAGACTGAGACTCTATCACACATATATGCCAAAAAATTTTAGTCTTCAAAAGACCTGCCTCTCTCATCTTCCACTCTGCCCCACATCTCATACATGGGACACGCTATGTATACGATAATCACCGAACCAAGCAATACATAAGAGGCAATAAGCCACACTGAGAAACCGGGGGAAACAAACCTGACAAGCCAGGGGCCTGTGAGATTCAATATTATGCCCACAAAGGCCGTAATATGTGTCGCCGCCCTCGCTCTATCCGGCACAGTAGTCATATTCAGTATACGAGACAGCACAAAGAATATCAGCGGTATCGTAAATGCGTGCACATGCAGCACCTCTGCCAGTTCCCTGGAACTCTTCGGAAACATCAATCCCTCCTCCGGCAGCGGTGCATCCTCCGGCTCATCTTCCCTTACATTACCAAGATAGTGCAAGACCACCTTGTCCGGCGAAAAACTCGTCCTCTGGTAAAACATCCAGAACGCAATACCCATACTCAGACCCATAAGTATGAGGAAGAAGCTTATCGCCAGCTTGTTACTTAAGGAAGCTGAGTTCAGGCGTTTCGGCATTGTCTTCGACTACTGCCAATTCTTTCTTGAATAATTTATTCATAGACTTGGTGAGCGTAAAACCTATCTCACCTCCATCACCTTCGCAGGCAAATATCCCACCCACCCCCTCGCGACCGTCCAGAAGCTCTGCGCCGCGCTTAGGACCCAAGATAAAGGCCCCCGTGGATAATGCGTCAGCTTCCATAGCGCTGTCCGCCGTCACCGTCACGCTGATCAGCCCCTGGGCAGGCATACCGGTTCTTGGGTCAATTATATGTGAATATCTCTTACCGTCTATCATGAAAAACCTCTCGTAATCCCCGGAAGTTGCGACACCCTTATTTTCAAGCTCCAGGTATCCAAGGAGAAAATCCCTTTGTCTGGGATGCTGCACGCCTATCTTCCAGGCGCTGGCCCCGGGAGGACGTCCAAGGGCATATATATTACCCCCGAGGTTTACCAGGGCCGACGTTATCCCACGCCTTTTCAGCACCTCAACCGCTTTATCGGCGGCGTATCCCTTCCCGATACCACCCAGGTCTATCTTTGTGCCGGGATGCCTAAATGCGATTAATTTAGAGTCACCCTGCCCCTGGATATCTATGTTCTTGTAGGACACGGCGGGCAGTATGGACTTTATCTCATCCATATTCGGCACCCTAACCTTGCCTGTATAAAACCCCCATTTGTCAACCAGGGGTTCGACGGTTATATCAAAGGCCCCCTCCGTAAGAGTGCTGTAGTCCAGGGAATCTTCAATCACACCCAAAAGCTCCGGGGCGCACTTAGTCGGTGCACGTGACGCCTCCCGGTTTATACGGGAGAGTTCGCTTGAAGACTTATAATTGCTCATCAGCCCATCAAGCCTCTCCATCTCTTCAAATGCCTCCTTTATCGCTTGGGCTGCGTTTTCTCTATCGGAACCGTAGACGGAAATGTCCGCATACGTCCCCATAATGAGCCTTGTCTCTTTAAGCAGCGCCGGCGATCCTTGCGACGACGTCTTTGACACCAGTGGGGAGGCGTTCTCCAGACCCCTCTTCCCGCTCAAATAAAACTCGTCCACCACCCCCAACACCTTCTTTACCCCGCTACACATCGTAACCACGGACATGGTGGCACCAGTAATATTTATAATGTCCCTGTTTATCTTTACGGGGCTGCGGACGGATTTACCTATAAACTGGTGCAAGAACCGCCTCCTCGCCACATCCCCGCCCCGGCTCTCCCTATAAATCAGGACTGCCAGGTCCTTTATCTTGCCGTTCGGCTCTACCGCCACGATGAAGGTAAATGGATGAAACTTGCCTACCTCCTCGGTTATGATGGCGTAGCCCTGAACTTCACCCTCTTCTTTGCCGATGAACACCTCAAAGCCCTGCTCGTATATCTTCCTCTTCAGGCGCTCTTCAAGGGCGTTTTTCTCCTCATCCGTAAGGATAATCACGTCCCTGAGTATCTCATCGCAGTCAGGAAACATCTCTGAAAGGGCCTGCTCCTGGGTAAGAAAGACCTGCGGCTGGAAGTTGTCAGGAGGTTCCAGCTCTTGCGATACCTGCGCCAAGACATCTGCCGCTGACAAGAATGCCATAAAGATAATTAAAGGCACGTGTCTCAAACTCATCTAACTCCTTTTTGAGTCAGCAATTCAACATTCTCCCCGATAGCATTGAGCACCTCCCGTTCCAAATCTCCTGTGGACTCCATCCTTGTCCATCGGTAGGCCTGTGTGCCGCCGGGGCCCTTTTCTTCCACAATTGCGTAGGCACTCACCTCTGTAACCCGTCCTTTATCCTTGATGCGCAGCGTGAGCCTATGCCTCTCCTCCCATGGTACTCTTCGCACTCCCATGGATTTCTCACCTTCCCTGTAGAGCCACTGGGTTACTATCTTCCCCTGGCCATTGTCCGTCTTTTCAAGCTCCACCTGCCTTGCCTCAAACATCTTTATGGTTGCATCCCATACCACGTCAAATGGGGCCTGAAAGGTCTCGGAGTACGTATGCGGCTTCCCTCCAAGTCCTCCCAGGCCGGCACAGCCAGCGATAACCAGTGGCAAGACAATCCACAAGAGCCTTAAGAGGCACATAGCACTTTCATAAGCATCGTGTCAAAAAATCCATTTTACTAGAGAAACTCCCTTCCTTACAAAGGATTTTTAGAAATACGACGCCACACCGAATACGAAGGTATTGTCGGCTTCCGTACTTCGCCGATTTTCATGGTCCCATTCATAATCCACCTTGAAGACGGTGTCCTCCGTATAGCGGAAGTTAAATCCGATAGTACCCTTGCTGTCACGTCTGTCGAAGCCTGTGTCCACCTGATCCCACCTTCCCGCCAGTGTAAATGTCGAATCCTCCTTGAAGAAGTTGGGCGCAAGGTTACGGATGAATTCGGGCATAAAGTGGAACCTGGGCTCGATGTAGTAGCCAAACATGTTGGGTGGCACAGTTGTTTGAGTGGTCTTGATTCTCTTATCCCTCTCAATGTCTATATAAGCACCCTCGCCGACCAGCTCGAAAGGTCCCTTCTGAAACGCAAAATCAAGGGCACCTATGTTGAACCAGTTGTTCTTGTCGTACTTGTTGAGATAAAAAGAAGTGCCGAACTCAAGTCCCAAAAA
>Ga0156080_101_pt5 | contig 46587 bp, 47 predicted proteins | sample RifCSPlowO2_02_FD_107733 | JGI IMG/M metagenome (GOLD analysis project Ga0156080, IMG submission 107733) | Planctomycetes bacterium RIFCSPLOWO2_02_FULL_50_16
TCATTGTGTGCCGGCAATATTGGTCTACCGAGAAATTATATCTTCTGTTTGTGGATATATCATTTTGTCCTATGGGAACTTACATTTTCGGAAGGGGAGACATTGCATAAGGCAGATATAATTGAGACTAGTCTCAAAACAAGGAAAATTGTCGCACTCTACGACACGTGTTGTAAAACTATACAATTCCAACTGTTAATCGTATTTTTGCCTTCTACCCATGGCACTTAGAGAACATCTTGCAGCCTTCGCTAATCTCCTTTATCCAATGCACTGCTTTGGCTGTCAGAAGAGCCTTCACGATGGGGAAAGCCAGTACCTTTGCAAAGGTTGTTGGGATGGGATAGGGTATATCGCTGGTCCACGCTGCCCGAGATGTGGTACAGGTCTAGGGGTTTATGCGGCAGCTCCAACGAAAGGCTGCATGGAATGCAGGTCACAGAATTTCAGGTTTGATAGTGCATTTTGTGTTACCTATTATGAGGGTGTGGTAAAAGAACTTATACATCAATTCAAATATGGGCGGCAGGAATTCCTTGCGAAACCCTTGACTGACCTTCTCGTGCAGTATGCTAAAGAAATCAACCTGCATTCGAATAAGATTGATATGGTGGTGGCTGTACCTCTGCATGGGAGGAAGAAGGCTGAGCGGGGTTTTAACCAGGCGGAGCTTTTGGGACGGAACCTGGGTAGGTCTCTTGGGATAGATATTTGTATTGGTGGTTTAAGAAGGATTCGAAACACAACTTCCCAGACCAGGCAACCCTATTACCGTCGTGCGGAGAACGTTCGTGGTGCCTTTTCAGTCAAGAATCCTTCCAAATTTAGGGAAAAGAACGTACTTCTAGTGGACGATGTCCTTACCTCAGGTCTTACTGCGTCAGAATGTGCCAGGGTTATTAAAGAGGCTGGAGCAGGAAAGGTCTATGTCCTTACAATTGCAAAATCTAGAGGAATAATGGCCGATGCTTAATGTCCTTGACTACACAGGTTCTAAGAAGTACAATGTTTTCAAATACCCTAATCTTCTAAAATAGCTGAATGTGAGGGATCTTCTTTGAATATAATAGTCTCCGGACGACACCTGAGTATAACGGATGCCATAAAAAGTTACGCTGAGAAAAAGGTCCAGAAGCTGGAGAAATACTTCGACCGGCTTATTAAGGTGCAGGTAAACTTGGACGTAGAAAGTGAGAGACACCGTGCGGAGATGATAGTCTCCGCTACCAAGGGCTCGGTTCTCATAGCAGAGGTTATTGACCACAATATTTATGCGGCCATAGATAGGGCAACGGACAAGCTGGAACGGCAGTTAACCCGCCATAAGGAAAAATTGCACCAAAAGAGACCAAGGAGAGGAACCCCATCGGCTGGCCCACCAGAAGGTCTATGAGAAAGACCCGGGAGTGCACATGGCACATGGAAATTCGCCGTTATCGTTTAACTTAGATTCCCGTTAAATAACAAGCTTTTTCCTATTTGGAGAATTAGATGAAGCTAGTAGACTTCCTGGCAGAGGAGGCAATAATATACTCGTTAAAGGTTAGAGACAAAAAGAGCGCTATTAAGGAAATGGTTGAGGCCCTTACACAATCTAATAAGATCCCTGTCAAGGAAGTGGACAGTGTGATGGTTGCGCTTATGAAAAGGGAGCAACTGGGCAGTACCGGGATAGGCGGTGGAGTGGCTGTACCTCATACAAAGCACGGGTGCGTGTCAAGGTTGGTAGTGACGGTTGCACGTTCGGAGGAAGGTATAGATTTTGATGCGTTAGATGGAGAGCCCGTTCACCTTGTATTTCTTCTTTTATCCCCCAACGAAACCGCCGGCGCACACCTGCAAGCCCTCGAAAGGATAGCCACACTTATAAGGGATAGCGACTTTAGACGTTTTATGACCACCGCTTCCGACAAGAAAGAGATGATAGATATCCTCAGAGAGGTAGACGGCCATCCCACTAGAAGCTTGACCTAACCTGCAGAGCCATTTTCCCCATCGATAAAACATGAACACAAACTGTCAACTTCGTATATTGAATGCAGACGGTCTCCATGCCCGTCCGGCCACACGTTTCGCAGAAATAGCGAACGGGTACTCCGCCGACATAAGGGTAAAAGCCAAGGACAAAGAGGTCAACGGCAAGAGCGTCATAGAACTGCTGACCCTTGGTGCCGAGAGAGGTACGGACATACGCATCGTTGCAGACGGCAGCGATGCCGCTGATGCGTTGGAGGCCCTTGCCAACCTGGTAAGCGGTAACTTTAACGAACAGACGATGGTTGTCAAAAAGGGCATAGCCCTGGCGCCGGGCGTGGTAATAAAAAAGGCATTTATCCTGGAGGGTACGGGTTACTGGGTAAAAAGGAATTTTATCCCTGAAAAGCAAGTGCCAGACGAAATAAAGAGGCTTAACAAGGCGATTGCATCAGCGGGAGAACAGATGCAAGAGCTAAGAGACCAGGTCTCATCAAGATTTGGACACGAAATAGCAACCGTCCTTGAGGCGCACAGTACGATATTGCAGGATGAACATCTTAAGAGGGAATTTATTTCTAAGATAGAGAGTTTCTGGGTTACCGCAGAGTTTGCAGTGACCATGGTCTTGAAAGACTATATAAAGAAATTCCATAGTATTGAGAATCAATACATACAGGAACGGGTCGGCGACATAATTGATATAGAAAACAGGTTGTTGAGCAACTTGATGGGGGAGAAACGCGAAGAGTTAAAGAATCTATCCGAGGAAGTAGTGCTTATTACCCACGATCTAAGGCCCTCGGAGACGGCATCTCTGGATTCAAAAAAGATAAAAGGGTTCGCCACCGAGGTTGGCGGCAGGACGTCCCACGCTGCCATCTTGGCTCGCGCCCTGGGGATACCGGGCGTAGTGGGTCTTGGAAGCATAACCACTGAGATTTACCCGGGCGATACGGTCATTATAGACGGGAACAAGGGAGTGGTGATAATAAGGCCCGACGAAAACACCATAAATGAGTATGAAGAGAAGGAAAAGACGATACACGTATTTGAGGCCAAACTTACCCAAGAATTACAGGACCAACCGGCTGAGACGCCGGACGGCAGAGAAATCGCCGTTATGGGAAACATCGATTTTCCCAAGGAGATCAAGACGTTTCTTCGCTACGGTGCCAGCGGTGTAGGACTGTATAGGACGGAATATCTTTTCCTTGATACAGGCAAATCCCCCAGTGAAGACCATCATCTTCAGGCTTATCTTGAATCTTTGGAGCATCTCAACGCAAGGCCTATTGTCGTGAGAACGGTAGACCTGGGGGCCGATAAATTCTTTAATGGCACTGATTATAAAGAGGCGAATCCGTTTCTGGGTTGCCGTTCCATCCGTTACTGCTTTGAGCACCCAAACATATTCAACACCCAGCTAAAGGCAATCCTCAGGGCATCGGCCCTGAAAAAGAACATCAAAATACTCTTCCCGCTCATTTCCTCCTTACAGGAGTTTCGCCGGGCAAAGGAAATGGTGAGGGAGGCAATGGACGAGCTGGATAGAAGGGGGCAGCCTTTTGACGAGAATATTCCCTTGGGAGTTATGATAGAGGTGCCCTCATCCGTCATGATTGCAGACGTGCTGGCGAAGGAAGCAGACTTCTTCAGCATTGGTACCAACGACCTGGTGCAATACTCCTTGGCCATAGACAGGGACAACGAGACGGTGGCCAAGATGTATTGTCCGGCGCACCCGGCCATACTGAGGTTGCTTAGGATGACCATCGAAGCGGCTGAAGACAACAATATTTCCGTGTCACTGTGCGGCGAAATGGGAAGTGAATTAGAATATCTAGTGCTTCTTATGGGTTTGGGCCTGACAGAGTTCAGTGTGGCCCCGCCGACCATAATCCCAGCACTAAAAAAGATTATACGCACCATTACATACGAAAGGGCCAGGGAAGTGGCAGAAGAGGTATCCGGATTTACCGACCCGGAGAAATCGGTACGCTACCTAAGAGAAATTACCAAGGAAATTCTCCCTGAAGCTTTTTAGACAGGAAGATCCTCTGCTCGCTTACCGGGGGTATCCCCTGGCAAAAATTTTTTAAGTTGCAAGAGAAAAATACTGTAGTAAGTGACCAACATATAAGGATAAGATTCCGATTCCAAAAAATCGGGGTCCTGAGATTCATCTCTCATCACGACCTGATGAGACTGTTCGAGCGAGCCATCAGGAGGGCCGACATCCCCATATGTATGAGTCAGGGCTTTAATCCACGGCCCAAGATGTCCTTCCCTATGGCGCTGGCCCTGGGAGTGGAAGGGGTTGATGAGGTTATAGAACTGGAACTCTCACGGTGGATTGCGCCATCGAAATTGCAGGAAAATTTGAGGGCACAACTCCCGCCCGATCTTGTAATAATTTCAGCCGAGCCGATTACCCCTAAAGGCCCCTCGACGGTCGAAGAGCTGGTCTATCGAATAGAGGGAGACCTTTCCGAAGGGATAACACGGGAAAAGATTGACGAATTCCTTACTGGAGAAAAATTTCAAGTCTTAAGGGAAAAGAAGGGTGGAAGGAAGTTCTTTAACCTTCGTTCCTCAATAGTATCCATTGCACTGGAAAACAGCGCCCTCCTGCTGAGACTCAGGCCTACCAAGGAAGGCATGGCTCGTCCAGACGAAGTCCTCGATGCCCTCGGACAAAAAATGGGTACGGACAGTACACTGAGGATAACAAGAAGTGCCGTCCATCTTTCTTCCCCGCATGAGGACAACTAAAACCATGGATAAGAGAATGCTGATAAACGCAGTAGAACCGGAAGAGAGCCGTATAGCCATTCTGGAAGACAACGTGCTTGAGGAAATATATATTGAACGTATGTCCAAGGGACAGACGGTAGGTAACATCTACATAGGCAGGGTGTCCAACGTAGAGCCCAGCCTGGAAGCCGCCTTTGTGGACATGGGGTTGAAACGGAACGGTTTTCTCCACGTAAGCGAGATACTGGATACAGAACTTGAAGAGAAAGAAAAAACGGAGGGAGGCCATGATAGGAGGGAACAAAGACGCATACAGTCCCTGCTCAAACCCGGCCAAGAACTTCTGGTACAAGTAATAAGGGAGGGGGTAGGTGAAAAGGGGCCAAGCCTGACCAGCTACATAAGCCTGCCGGGACGCTACCTGGTACTTATGCCTCACACCTTCAGACACGGCGTGTCAAAAAAGATTTTGGATGAAGAGGAACGGGCAAGGCTTAAACAGGTAATCAGAGAACTAAGACCCCCGGCCAATATGGGCCTTATAGTGCGCACTGCCGGGGCTGATCAGACCAAGAGAGAGCTGGCGAAAGACCTTAACTATCTGCTCCGCCTGTGGAAGGCCGTAGAAGAACGAACGACAAACACCCTTGTTCCGGCGCTCATATATCAGGAGAGCGACCTGGTCATCAGAACCATCAGGGACATTTTCTCCCCCGATATTAGAGAGATAATTGTTGATACGCATGATACCTATGACAAGACCAGGGATTTCTTGAAACAAACAATGCCGAAGTGCGAGAGAATCGTGAAACTGCACAGGGCAAGGGTGCCTATATTCCACAAGTATCACATAGAAGAGGAACTGGAAAAGATTAACAACAAGAAGATACCTCTAAGGCAGGGAGGATCGTTGGTTATAGAACAAACGGAAGCCCTGGTGGCGATAGACGTAAATAGCGGAAGATTTAAGAAAGGTGCCGATCCGGAGGAGACTGCCTTTAGAACCAATATGGAGGCCACAGGCGAGATTGCCAGGCAAATTCGGTTGCGCGACCTGGGTGGAGTCATTATAATAGATTATATTGATATGCAGCTGGAGGGTCACAAACGTTCGGTGGAAAGGGCCCTCGCAGACGCCCTTAAGAGGGACAGGGCGCGGATAAAGATGCTGAAGACGTCAAAGTTCGGCATAGTAGAACTTACGAGACAACGGATTAAGCACAGCCTGAGGGACGTGTTGCACGAAGCGTGCCCGGAGTGCAGAGGTACGGGGCTCACAAAGACCGTCGAAAGCCTGAGCCTCAAGATAATGAGAGAGATAAGGTCCGTTCTAGAGAACAACGAACTTAAGACCATCGAAGTGGTGGCGTACGATCCAGTGGTTCAGTTCTTGCAGAATCAGAAGAGAAAGCCCATATCTGAACTTGAAGAACGCTATAATAAGAGGATAGTAATAAAAAGCGCTGTAGAAAACGGTTGGAGGATGAGCGACGTAAAAATGAATTACTTTGGTCCGGACGATAGACCTATTAATCTGTAGGGAGGAAGAGTCTCGTGTATGCGATAATAAAGGATAGAGGCAGACAATACAAAGTAACGGAAGGGGATAGCATCCTCATTGACTTAACAGACGGTTTGAAGGAGGCGGACAAAATAGAGTTCAATGAAGTGATGGCCGTCGGGGATGACCAGAATGGTAAGGTTGGAACGCCGCTTGTAGAGGGGGCGAAGGTAGTGGGTGTGGTTGAAGGTTTCAGGCTGGGAGACAAGGTAATTATCTTTAAGTTCAGACGGAGAGAAAACTACAGGAGAAAAAAAGGCCACAGGCAGCGTTTTACACAGGTGAGAATAAACGAAATTGTTGTATAATAAAGTTATAGAGAGGTAAAGGACATGGCACATAAGAAGGGACAAGGTTCAACCAGAAACGGCCGTGACAGCAATCCTAAATATCGAGGGGTAAAGCGTTACGGCGGCGAGTACGTCACCGCCGGTTCTATAATAGTCAGGCAGTGCGGTACCAAGTTTCACCCCGGCCAGAATGTGGGCCGTGGCCGCGACGACACCCTATTCGCCAAAACAAGCGGAGTAGTCCGTTTTGACACGGGAAGACGCGTGAGTATTTATATCTCATAACCACACCCGACCGCGAACCTGCTGCGCACCTTAGGGGGAGCACACATTGCTCCCCTTTTTTTCCATTCAAATGTTTATAGACGAAGCCATAATCTACGTTGCTGGAGGCGATGGGGGCCACGGCTGTGTGAGTTTCAGGAGGGAGAAGTTCGTTCCGAGAGGCGGTCCCAACGGTGGCGACGGGGGAAAAGGCGGAGACGTAATCCTCCATGCAAGCGAAAACGTAGACACGCTCATGGACGTCGGTTCAAGGGTGAAGTACGTTGCAGAGAACGGTCATAACGGAGAGGGTTCCAACAGACATGGCCGTTTCGGCGAAGACCTGATTATGCACCTGCCGGTGGGTACGGTAGTTAAAGACAGAGACAGCGGTCGAGTGCTGAAGGACCTTACGGAACCCGGACAATATGTGCGTATTGCCAGAGGGGGCAGGGGCGGCAGAGGGAACAAGTACTTTGCCGGTCCAACAAACAGAACGCCGCGCACTGCCGAAAAGGGTAAAAGAGGCCGGGAACGCTGGCTCAAATTGGAGCTAAAGCTGGTTGCAGAGGTCGGCATTATAGGCATGCCCAACGCAGGGAAATCTACTCTCCTTTCCCGTATATCTAAGGCCCATCCAAAGATCGCCGAATATCCGTTTACGACGCTTCATCCCAACCTCGGCATCGTAGAGATAGAAAGATATCTGAGGATAGTGGTGGCCGACCTGCCCGGACTCATTAAAGGTGCCCACAGCGGTGTGGGTCTGGGAGACAAATTTCTTCGCCATGTAGAACGGACAAAGCTGCTTCTGCACCTCATTGATATTGCCCCGAAAGGTGGCCCGGACCCGCTCGGAGCCTACCGTATTGTGCGGGAGGAGTTGGAACTGCATAGTCCCGAACTCTCGAAAAAGAAAGAGATAATCGCAGTCAACAAAATTGACCTTGTTGACGAGGCCCTCTGCGAAAAGACGGCTAAGTTGTTGGAAAAAATTTTATCGCAACCTGTCTATACAATCTCTTCTAAGACGGGAAAAAACTTGAACGTCCTTCTTAGGGCTGTGGCAGATGCACTCAAGACATTGCCCAGTGAAACGCGGTCAGAGGCAGCCGCCGTCACTTGATAATCACCTATGTTGGTTGCGGTAGACATCGGTAATACAAATATCCATCTGGGTCTATTTGACCAGGACAGCCGCTGCTTGATTAATCACTTTAGGGTGAGTGTATCTGATACCCACTTGAAGGACCTTTCCGTAGACCCATCTATCCTGCAAGAGGCTTCCGACTGCGTATTGGCCTCCGTTAATCCCAGGGCGGAGAACGCCTTTTGTAACTGGCTACATCCCAGGTGGAAGGGAAGGCTCCTCAGGGTACCCGTTGACGTACCTGTCAGTATACCAATCCTGGCGAGGAACCCGGATAAGATAGGGACGGATAGACTGCTTAACGCCCTGGCGGCCTTTCAAAGAACCGCCACGGCAACCATTGTGATTGACGCAGGCACTGCGGTCACTATAGATGCGGTATCAGAGAAAGGTGAGTTTATTGGCGGAGTAATAGCACCAGGACTTGAGACCCTCAAGGAAGCACTGCACTTACGCACGGCCTTCCTTCCCAGGGTATCTGTACAGAGACCACGGCGCGTCCTGGGCAAAGACACAAATGAGGCCATTAAGTCCGGGCTTTACTGGGGTATGGTGGGACTGGTAGAAAAGATCACAAAAAAACTTCTGGAGGAGCAGGTCAACACGCCTACTGTTTTGGCCACCGGCGGGGATGCAGAACTACTTGCAAACGAGATACAAATAATAGACGAAATTGTTCCCCATCTTACGCTGGAGGGCATACTGACTGCATACTGCAGACATTTCAATAGCAAAGACGTCTGACTGTTTATGTGTCTTCTTTGTTCCTTGCCGCATTTGCCCGCTTGATTTTGTCTAGAAGTTCCTGGTATCTCTTATCATACCGCAACCTTTCCAGGTCCCTGTCTTTTTCAATATGCCGGATGTCCTTGTAGCCCAGCTTTATCGAGGTCTCTAATGCTTCTATCGCAGCGTCTACGTTACCCACAAGAGAGTAACTGCAGGCGAGATTGTAGCGCACGACGGGATCCTTGGGCCTGAGTTCCGCAAGCCTTTTGTCAACCCTCAAGCCTTCTTCATGTCTTCCTTGGATTGTGTATGCGTTTCCAAGATACATTAGGCAGTCAACGTAGCTCGGATGGTTGTCCAGTACGCCCTCAAGAAACCAAATTGTGAAATCTTCATCTGACTTTTTGAACTTGTTGGACTTAATCTGAAAGGTATGTTGCGGCAGGGTGATAGACGAGAGTTGGTACGAACCAGACAGCTTAATCATAGTGTCAGATTCCTTTTGCCCATCTGTCCTTTTAAAGCGTACCCGAGTTTACTTTTATCATAAATATCGAAAAGCATTTAGGTTGTCAACGTTTAAAATGACAAATCCACGTATTATAATTCTTTGACACGATTAAGATTATATGATATATTTTTTTGAATATGTATTATAAACGTCTAAATGGAGGATGCATTTGAGGTTAGGCGCACTGGTATTTTATTTGTTCTTCCTTGCAAGCCTTCCCGCTGCAGAAAGTGTCGAACAAGAGGTGGGAGGGGGGTTGTCTGCACAGGAGATAAAGAAGTCTGTTGAGCCCGCCGAACGAACCTCTGCCCAAGAAGTGCTACGGGAGAGTGCCGACGAAATGCCTCCAGCAGAAGAGAAGGAGGCTGTGCCGCCAGCCGAGAAACCGGCAGAAGGAACCGCTGCTCCCCAAGAAAAAGGCATAGAAATGGCTCCCATCGTGTCTCAAGAGGCTGAGCAACAGCCTGTGGACCAGAAGGATGTCGGGGAAGGTCCTGCACCAGAGCCTGAACCAAAAGTGACGGAAAAGGATACCGGAACGTTATTCTCAGCGGAGGAGGGAGAAAGAGCTCGTGTAGGAAAACCGTATGGTGGAGGGGAGTCATTATTCTCCATAGATGAGGCTGAAAAAGCGCGTAAAGAGAAGCTAGATGTACATAAAGAGATGCAAAAACAGACGGAGGATAAAGATGTGACATTATTCTCCGTGGATGAGGCCGAGAAGGCCGCTGTCGGGCGACCTGTTACTCCTTCGAAGGAAAAGGTTCAAGGGCCAATCACGACTGAGCGTGAGACCAAAGACCAAGATAAAAGTGAGCGAGAGAAGGTCTCTGTAAGGCGGCGTAAGGATAAGGAGGAATGGACAAAGATTGAGCTTGGGTTTGGATATAAAGATGTCACACTGAATCAGGGTAGTTACTCCTTTGAGACCCATTTTATTGGCGAAATGGTTAATGAAACCGGTAGAGATTACGGCATAGTGAAGTTTATGTTCAGCGCATTCGATAAACGAGGTAAGTTAATAACCGAAGAACCCTTCCAGATAACGGACTTTTATGTAGGCCAGATAAAAACTTTTAGCGGGACTGTAATAGACTCATACAAGGAGATAGCAAGTCATAAGATAAGATTTATCTCGGCGGCCCCGACCGCAAGGGAGTGAACTGTTTGTGATGATAGAAGATTTGCAGTCGCAAGAAGAACAAACTCACGAAATAACCCTTCCTGTAGAAGAAAAAGCCCGCGGGGGAGATGAACCAAGAGAGATTCGTACAGTCATTGAGGCGTTACTCTTTGCAACTGACCAGCCTATAACCGCACAGAGACTCGTGGAGATAGTGGGCGCCGAAAAGGACAAAGTCCTTGAGGCCATCGAATGCCTGCGCAAGGACTATGACGATACTGGCAGGGCCTTCCAGATAGAAGAGATAGCCGGCGGCTTTCTACTGCTTTCCAGACAGGAATATCACCGGTGGATAGCCAGGCTTGAGAAGAAGACCCAGGAGTCGAAGCTTTCGCCGGCGGCTATGGAGACGTTGTCCATAATAGCCTATAAACAGCCAATCCTTCGCTCCACAATAGAAGCCATACGGGGTGTAGAATCCAGCCAGATGTTGCGAAGTCTAATGGAAAAGGGACTGGTAAAGGTAGTGGGCAAAGATGAAACACTGGGGCGCCCCTTACTTTACGGTACAACGAAAAAATTCCTTGAGTACTTTGGCCTTCGTTCCCTCCGAGACCTTCCCAGAACCCAGGAACTGTCTTCCTGAAAATGGAACTCTTCGCAAGGACCATCCGTAACATAGAAGACGTCAGAATAGACCCAGGGGGGGAAATACGGGCACGGATGGACAAATGGGCCATCCCGCGAGGCAGTCTCGGCCGGCTGGAGGAACTCGCCCTACTTTACGCCTCGATAAGGACGACATCCAAAACAGGAATCAATGACAAGGTGGTCTTCACCATGGCGGGTGACCATGGAGTGGTGGCCGAGGGGGTGAGCGCATTTCCCCAGGAAGTGACCGGGCAAATGGTGAGAAACTTTCTAAGCGGCGGCGCCGCAGTGAACGTTTTGGCCAGACACGCAGGTGTAAGGGTAACTGTCGTAGATTGTGGCGTGGCGGGGGAGCTGCCGTCGGACTCCGGGTTGAGAACAAAAAAGATAGGTTACGGCACCGGTAACATAGTAAAGGGGCCGGCAATGTCCCGGAAAGAGGCAGTGGCCTCTATAGAACTTGGTATAGAAACTTTGGAAGAAGAACTCCCGCGCGGTGTTGATTTGGCTGCCGTGGGGGACATGGGTATAGGAAACACCACGCCCAGCAGTGCGGTGCTTGCGGCGCTTAGCGGTGCAGACGTAAAAGAGGTAACGGGGCGGGGGACCGGCATTAACGGCTCGAACTTGGCCAATAAGCTCAAGGCGGTTGAGACTGCTCTAAGGGTAAACCGTCCCAACCCGGATGATCCAATAGATGTCCTGGCAAAGGTAGGGGGATACGAAATCGGCGCCATTGCCGGCGTGTGCCTTGGGGCAGCGAGACATAGGCGCCCCGTTATTATAGACGGCTTCATTTCCTCGGCAGGCGCACTCTTGGCGGCGCAAATCGAACCCAAGGTGAAGGGCTATTTGATAGCGTCTCATCTCTCCACAGAGAGGGGGCACCGCCTCATGCTGGAGAAACTGGGCAAGAGGCCCATACTCGATATGGAGATGAGGCTTGGCGAAGGCACCGGGGCTGTACTGGCTATGTGGCTTGTAGAGGCAGCCGTAAAACTTTTGACACAGATGGCCACGTTCAAAGAGGCTGGGGTCAGCGAGGCCCAAACCGGTAGTTTCAACCAAACAGGCTGAACTCACCCCGAACTACCGGCCTGAAAGGTGGAAAGTGAGACTCGGTATTATAGGCCTCCCCAAGAGCGGAAAGACGACTGTGTTTGACGCCATTGTAGGTCCCCACAAAGAAAGCCATACCCCACCCCACGCCGCCGTGCAAAACATTGCAGTTGTCAGGGTCCCTGACGAACGCCTGAACCTCCTGAGAAACATATTCCCGGAAAAGAAGACCACCCCAGCCACCCTGGAGCTGCTTGAACTGCACGGCATCTTCCCGAGTCCGTGGGAAGTGCGCACAGACGCCGCATCATCCATTGCACTCCTCAGAGAGATGGACGAGATAATAGAAGTGGTCAGGGTATTCAAGGACGATACCGTCCCCCACCCCAAGGGCTCTGTCAATCACGAGAGGGATTTAAAAGATATAGACCAGGAACTTATACTAAACGACCTCCTCTTGGTAGACAAGCGGATTGAAAAGCTTGAGAAACCCATAACACATAGTCGCACCAAGCAGAGTGACAAGGAAGAACTCGACGTACTACGTCAGTGCAAAGATGCCCTAGAAAAGAGTAAGGAGATAATAGATGTCAACCTCACCCCTGAGCAGAAGAGGCTTATAAGGGGGTTTTGCCTCCTTACCGAAAAACCGAGGATTGTGGTGGAAAACGTAGGGGAAGACCTCTTGGGTAAGACGGTTAAAAGCCCTCCCTCCAACACCAGGGAGGTCTTGTCGTTTTGTGCAAAATTAGAACAAGAGATGTGGTATCTTGCGGAAACAGAGAGGGAAGGATTTCAGAAGGAATGGGGCATCGTTGAGCCTGCGTCGGATAGGTTGCTCAAGGCCTGCTGGAGTACCCTTGACCTTGTGTCTTTTTATACTATCGAGGGTGAGGAAATGAGGGTGTGGCCCCTGCCCAAGGGACAAACGGCGCTTGACGCCGCCGGAAAGATTCATACGGATATTGCCAGGGGCTTTATAAAGGCAGAGGTAATAAATTATATCGACCTGACAGACCTGGGCTCTATAAAAGAGGCGAAGACTCACGGAAAACTCCATCTTGTGGGAAAAGACTATATAGTTCGGGACGGCGACATCATCACCTTCCGATTCCATGTATGAAGACGGCAGAGATAATCTCTACGGGCAGCGAACTTGTACAAGGTGACGTGGTAAACACCAATGCGGCCTATATAGCCGAGGAACTTACGTGTATGGGGGTGACTGTGCTCTATCACACCACCGTTGGTGACGAGCTTTCGGCAATAGGCTCCGCCGTGGAGAAGGCGTTGGAAAGGACTGATTTCATCATAGTGACTGGCGGCCTGGGGCCTACCCATGATGACGTTACCAGGGATGCCGTAGCGTTAGCCACTTCCAGAAAGTTGGTTAAGGACGATACCGCCCTTTCCCAGATAGAGGAGTCGTTTCGCTGCAGGGAGGTAGAGATGCCCTCTTCAAACGTCCGTCAGGCAATGATACCCGACGGCGCCACCCTGATACCGAACAAGATAGGCACTGCGCCCGGTTTTTTCCTTGAACACAATAGCAAGGAAATTATCTGCATGCCGGGTGTCCCGCAGGAAATGAAACGGATGTTCGAAGACTGGGTAATACCACGACTGCGCAACACCATGGCCGCCCGGTTGGTTCGACTCGGTAGGAAGATGCACGTGTTTGGCCTCCCCGAGGCATTGGTGGGCGAGAGGGTAGCACGCATGATGACGCCCGAATCAAACCCATCCGTCGGTACAATGGTGCACGACGGTATCGTCACCCTCCGCCTTACTTCAGAGGCGAAAGAGGAGGTGCGAGCCGGGGCATTGTTGGTAGAAGCAGAGGCGAAGATACGCAGTCTCTTGGGCGAGGCCGTTTACGGCACCGATGACGATACGCTTGAAGGTGTAGTGGCCGCACTACTGAAGAAACACAATAAGACTGTTGCCGTTGCCGAATCTTGTACGGGTGGGTTAATAGGCAATTTCCTCACCGACGTACCGGGGATGTCAGATCACCTTCTGGAAGATGTGGTCACGTACACCATAGAGTCTAAGTCATATCTCCTGGAAGTGCCAAAGGAACTCATGAGAAGGACAGGTGCAGTAAACGCCGAAACGGCCAGGATGATGGCGCAGGCAATAAGGGCAAAGACGGGGGCCGATATTGGTCTCTCCGTTACCGGCGTGGCAGGTCCAACCAGCCAACACCCGGATGAACCCGTAGGCCTTGTGTACGTTGGCCTTGCCACCTCAGAGGGTGTGGAGCATCAGGAATTCCACTTCCGCGGCACCAGAAAATGGATAAAACTCCTTGCCGCCAAATACGCCCTTAACATGGTGCGGCTGAGGCTGCCTACCCTTTAGTAGGGAATGCGCAGCGGTCGAGTCGGGCCAGAGGCAGTCTCCTGCGCTAAGATTGTGGAATCTCAAAAGAAAATCTTGACATATATGATATATTAGATATAATTACCGCATGTGGTGTAATGGATGTAATAACTAAAAGGACTATTGGGCCCAAATTATGAAAAAAAGACGCGTGTCGTGGGAGATGCCGGAAGGCCTCCTGGAAGAACTCGAGAATGCCAAGTGGAGTCTTAGGATGTCAAAGTCTGAAATTATACGTGAGGCGATAAAGGAGTATATTGACAGGCGTGTCGAGGGAAAGGAAGAAGGGGAGAAGGGGGAGAAATTTACTAAAGAAGAGTCAAAAAGGTTTATAGAGGATATTAAGGGAAACGTTAAATCGCTGAAAAATGTCAGGGGCGGACTGAAGGGAAGACGTAAGTAACAAGACCTCCGGAACACGCGCAGCACGTTGGTTGTGGACGTGATGTGTTGTCAGGTTCAATCCCCAAAGGCGTAAAGTGCGCCGTCGGTGGAGCCGACGTATATGGTGCCGTCTTCCGCTATTGCGGCGGATGAAAAGTCAAACGGTCCACCTGCCTTATAGCTCCACTTAAGGCGGTCACCCTCCGGAGCAATGGCATAAAACACACCATCCGCCGCCCCCACGTATACAGTGCCGTCCTTACCCAGGGTAGGGGAGGAGATGATGGTGGCGCCTATGTTATATTTCCACTTCTCTTTGCCGTTTGGATCAACTGCGTATAACATCCTCTCTCCTGAACCGAAGTATATAGTGCCGTCATCGCCTATCGCGGGAGAGGAATCTATGTCGAGGTCTGTCTGAAACATCCATTTCATGTGGCCGTCGGGTTTAACCGCATAGAGGTTGCCGTCTTCGGAGGTGACGTAAACGGTTCCGTCCTTGTCAACGGCAGGTGAAGAATTTATAATGTACTGCGTCCTGAAGCGCCATTTACCGGTGCCGTCTGGCTTGAGGGCGTACAGGCTGTCATCCTGGGAGCAGCAATACACGGTGCCATCAGGGGCTACACATGGAGTAGACAAGACGTGGTCCAGCGTGCGGAGTGTCCACCAAACTATTCCTTTTTGGTCTAAACCATATATCCTTGTATCCCATGAACCTATATATATGGAACCGTCAGGGGCAATTGTGGGTGAGGACGGCACACCTGCGCCCAGCGACGTCCACCACTTTTTGGTGCCGTCCGGATTTAGTGCGTAGAGGAGTCCGTCCCAGGAGCCAAAATAAATAGTGCCGTCGTGGCCTATTGCCGGAGTGGACTCGACCTCTGCCCCCGTGGTAAAGGTCCATTTGAGGCTTCCATCGGGATTGGCGGCGTAGAGCTTGCCGTCTTTGGAGCCTACATAAACGGCACCGTCAGGCCCAATGGTCGGGGAACCGGTTATGGCGCCGCTGGTCTTATAGCTCCACTTGGGTCTGCCGTTTTGGGGTCCGAGGTATTCGCTCTGGCCCGTGTTTCTTGCATCGTGCCGGTGCATGGGCCAGGGTGATAAGGCGGGTTGTGCATAACAGATGTTCGATTTACTGTATGTGTGAGGGTATGTTAAAATAAAAAGGCAAACAAGACAGTATATGGATAGAAGGTTATATACAGAACCATTCTTTCCCGTAAAGGAATCTAGCGTGTGAGGCATAACCCCTCAGTTTCTCCTTTCTTGCTCATAGTGGCGACTCTTCTTACCGGTTGTGCCGCCATGGAACACGTCCCTTCAGGACCTCCCAAGGTGCTGACGGTTCAGGAGGTAAGGGACGGCGTGACCTCGAATTCTAAAAAGATATCTACACTCAAGGCCAAGGCAAAGATAACTTTTATGTCCAGCGACCTTAATGACCCTCTCAACTGCACGGGTTATATAAGGCTCGAGCGGCCCAAACGGCTCAGGATAATTTGTTCCAAACTGTTCAGCACCATATTCGACGTTGTGTCAAATGGCAACGAGTTCTGGCTCTACGTACCAAAAGAAAAGAAGCTCTACCACGGTCGGTCCGACCAGGACATAAGATATTTGGGTCTGAGGTTCTCGCCCAATGAGATTGCCGGCATCCTGGAAAACGGAGAGGTCTTCCGGGACAGTACCGTGACGTCATTCGAGGTACACCCCGAGCACTGGCATATTGAGCTGACGAATCCACAGGAATTAACTCAACATCACCTGGTGGTAGATAGATACAACATCAACCTGGTACGCTACGAGACTTATAATCCCGACGGCACCCTCAGAATGAAGGCGCTGTTTGACGATTTTGAGGACGTAGACGGATGCCGTGTGCCTAAAAGAATAGAGGTCTATTGGCCAAGGGGGAATACAAGCCTCATCATTCAGCTCACGGATATAAGCCTGAACGAAGAGCTTAACCCGGATATATTCCGTTTCACAGAGCCTGAGAACGTAGAGATCATCCGCCTAAGCAGAGGAGGAGAACCTTCCTACCTTCGAACTGGGGCCATTATACCCGTATTGCAACCACTGTCAACAGCCAGAACGGAACCGTCCACGAATTAGTTCTGAGACACGCCTCTGTAAATTCCACTACGCCCCTAGAATTCATAGGACACACCGATTATGGCGGTAATGTTATTATTCCGGTGATTCCATACATGGGACGACCCGTTGGGGAAATTGACTATTTTGTCGTAGCGTATTTCCGGTCTGATCATGAGCCTCTCACGGAGCTTCAGGTTCAGGGTGCCGGTAACCTCTACCAGGGACGCACCGCCAGCACCGCTGAGCTCACACAAGTTATCCTGGTCCCAAAAGTATTCGCCTCTTACGGCAAAACCAAGCCTCTCGGTGTAATCGTATATAACGTACTGCGCCACGCCCCAGCCGTTATTGTCCTTCTTTAGCCGGCCTGACGGCTGTGCTATCCTTGTGGGGTCAAGGTTCCAGTCGCCCTCTGTAACCAGGGTGAGCTTCTTGAACGGAGAGAACTGAATTATCAAATCGTAAATTTGATACCACCTTGAATCATTAAGCGGCTGTGATGGGCCCCACAGCGTATTCAGGGTGATGAGACCATTTTTGAAGAACGCAAGGTCGGGCAGATTGTAATTTAGCTCAAGCCCGTGCGTAAAGCTCTTGTTATTGTTGACGAATGTGTCAAACGCGTTGGTAAAGTAGTAGTTTGCGGTAAACCGGTCTGTAACGGGATAGTTGAAGCCGAGACCCGTGGCGGTGTTGGGTGTTCCATCTGTGTTTATGTAGGATTCCGTAAAGTTGGGATTCCATATTGACTCCCAATCCTCGTAACCCATCCAACTGGAAAACTTACCGAACCTCACGGTGAGTCCTTTCCCGACGGGAATATTCCACATGGCGTAACCTTCGCTGAAGGTCACCTGCCTGCCGCCGGTACGCCCGGGTACGGGGGCTGTGCCCATGGGCTGGGCAACCAACCCGTCGTCATACACCGGCCTGGTAAACGTTATACGCCGGGCTATATCTCCCCAGTTGAGTGTTATCCTGAATCCGATGTCGCCGGGGTCCGGCGCCTCCTTGTAAAGCCACAACTCGATGTTCTGTACCGTGAAGGAGTTTACTTGTGTGGTAAACGCCTTTGGAGAGAGGGCGGTGCTGTCTCCAGCACGGGGGTTGGAGCTTTCGTATTGATAGTAATTGCTGATATATCCTCCAAACTGCATGCCTCTGAATGATTCGGAAAGACCGCGCAGTTTGGGTATATCTTCGGCGGTAGGGACTCCCGGTAGAGACGGTTTAATCATTCTTTCTTTGAAGAGCGTTCGGAATTGTTGAATTTCCTGGTCGGTGAGACTGTCTGCTACTGCTTGTGGGGGTGCAAATAGAAATGGTGAAACGGCTAACAGGCAGGCGATTAGCAAATTCACCGGAGGCATATATACATTTCCCTCTAAGGCAAGTTTAATCGTGTAAATGTTTGGGTTAATACTGCAATAAAAGTTCTAATGCCATTCTGAGTAGTAGTGGCGTATTGCAATACGCCACTACTAGCCCTCATTTAACAATCTTCAAACCTTCCAGCAGTAAATCCAGGTGTTCAATCTGGTGCTCAGACGCGAGGGAGATTCTCAATCGGCTTGTGCCCTGGGGCACAGTGGGCGGGCGGATGGCCGGAACCAAGAGTTTTTTTGCAAAAAGGGTCTTTGAGGCATCAAGCGCCCTCTGCGGTTCACCCAGGACAACGGGAATGATTGGCGACTGGACGGTCATATCGAAACCGATGGCGCTCAGGCCTTTTTCCAAGTAACGGCAGTTCTGCCATAATCTTTCGCGGCGCTTTGCTCCTTCTTCTCCGCCAATCAACTTGAGTGCCTCAAGTCCTGCCGCACAGGCGGCCGGGGGAATGGCGGTCGTGAAGATAAACGGCCTGGACTTGTTCTTTAGATAGTCCACCAGTTCCCTGGTGCCGGCCACGAAGCCGCCAATACCGCCCATGGCCTTGCTCAACGTACCCATCTGTATATCTATACCGTCTTTTAGCCCGAAGTGCTCCAACAGGCCCCTGCCGCCCTGACCAAACACACCAGTACCGTGGGCGTCATCTACCATGGTCATTACCTGGGGGCCGAATCTCTTGGCGGTAGACACTATTTCCGGTATGGGTGCTATATCGCCGTCTACGCTGAACACCCCGTCCGTGACTATAAGCATCTTCTCATAATTATTGGAGACGCGCCTTAAGACCCTGTCAAGGGCCGTGACGTCATTATGGGCGTAAACCCTGATAGCTGCTCCCGATTGTCTGGAGGCGTCTATGATGCTGGCATGATTGAGCCTGTCACAGAGTATCAAATCTCCCTTTCCCATCAGGGCGCAGACGGCACCGAGATTGGCCATGTACCCTGTGGGGAATACAAGGGCGGCCTCTGTGGACTTGAAGCGAGCTATTTCGGTCTCCAGCCTTTCGTGCAACATGTTGGTTCCCGACACCAGCCTGGAGGCCCCGGCGCCCCAACCGTACCTGGCAATGGCCTCTCTTGCCGCCTCCTTGACCTTAGGATGGCCTGCGAGGCCGAGGTAATCGTTGGAACAAAAAGACAGGTACTTTTCACCGTCTATGGTTACATACGGTCCCTGGCAGTCTTCTATGACAATTGATTTCCTGTAGAGACCGGCGTCCTTTAACACCCTTAGCTCGTCTTTGATGAACTCCAGATGGGTTTTGTTGCCCTGCTTAATGGTCATACAGCCTCACACTGTTACTAAATCAGGTTTTGAGATTCAAAAAAACTGTAACAATAATCTTACCTCTTTTTAATTTCAAAGAATGAGACGTCTACAGGCATCTTTTTGCCCTGACGCGATATGTCAATCTGGCACTTTGCCCCCATATCCTTCAAGCGAAGATGGTGAATTACGTCCTGTGTTTCTTTAATCTGTTGTCCGTCCATTGATAATATAATATCCCCTACCTGTAGACCTGCCGCCTCCGCGGGACTGCCTTTGAGCACGTCTTGAATCACAACGTTATCCATGCCGATATCACGAATCATTACCCCCAACACCGCTCTTTTTTCTTTCCTCTCTGACGGATGGATTACCCTGACAAAATCCGCAGGCTGCAGGGGTATATCGCTGGGGAACAGGGGATGTTCCTCGCCCGATTCTATAGGCTCTAATTCGTATGTATATATCGTATAATACGGGAGACCAGTGCGGCGGAATACCCTCTTCGGCACGCCAAAATGGAAGACAATATGACTGTCGCCCATAAACGCCAAAAATTTCCTGCCCTTCCCCTGGGGAGAGAGAAGATACCTCGATATGCTGTCGGCCATGACGTCTTCCCAAACGCACTGGACGTCATAAAATTTCTCAAAATCGCCGCTCATATCGGTATGCCCCTCAAAGACCTTCTTAACGTAGCGTCTATGGTAGAAATCTGTAGTATCAATTTTAGGCAGTTTTTCTTTATCGGAGTTGCTTAAACCGTCCAGACCCTTCCTGCTGACTTCTTTTTGCAGCTCCTTTGATACGTTCAAGGCAATAACGGGAATCTTTTTCCCACGGGCAAAATCCAGAATGCCTTTATACAGCCCGTAATCATAACCCCACTCCTGCTTCCAGTGCGTGTCGCGCAGCAGTTCCTCTTCGCTTATCTCCCCATTAATCCATTTATCGAGGACATGCTGGTACGGCCTCTTGAACATCTCCATACCGATTGCTATGTTGTTTCCATACCTCTCGTAGAACTCTTTCAACACCTGCAATTGAAATTCATGAGACTCGACGTTTGTATGTACCTCTCCCACGTACACGATTCTTGCCCCGTCAAAAAAATCGGCAAGTTGTGGGAAGTTGATCTTCTCGCCGGTTGTGACATGTACAATATCGCCAATGGCTAGCTCAGATGGAAAGTTCTTCACGTCACCTGCACTTTCAACCGCTGCAGACATAACGTAAATCAAGCTCACACACAAGTATAACTCCAGAAACAGTAGCGGCTTATGAGAAAACAGAAATTTCGTATCCATCTTCCTCTTTCACGCTGAGAGTTCCAAAGGTACACATTTGGATCCGACGGCACTGTAATCTAGAATCTGGGGTTGCTTTTTACTGCAATAGGGGATACGTTATAAAAACTTCGTTGATGCAGTGGGAAATCTTACACAGTTCTGGATAAATTTTCACCAACTAAATTTAACCGATAAAAGGAGACTTAGGCATGGTAAAGGTTAGACAAAAGGCCCCCACGTTTGAGGAAACGGCCTATGTAAAAGGTGAGTTCAAGACCGTTAAACTCAGTGATTATAAGGGCAAGTGGGTTGTGCTTTTCTTCTATCCGCTGGACTTTACTTTCATATGCCCTACGGAGATTGAGAGATTCGCACAGATGGAAAAGGATTTCCAGAAACATAACGCCGTGGTTCTTGCCGCCAGCACAGACAGCGAGTTCTCACACAAGAACTGGTTTGAGTCCGATACCAGGCTTAAAGGTGTAAAATATCCCGTCATCGCCGACACCGCTCACCGGTTAAGCAGTGCCTATGGTGTGCTGCTTCCGGATAAGGGCGTTGCGCTGCGCGGCACATTCATAATAGACCCCGATGGGACACTGCGTTACAGTGTAGTTTCCGACCTGAGCGTGGGGAGGAACGTGGACGAAACACTGCGTGCACTCCAGGCCCTGCAATCCGGGGAGCTCTGTCCCGTAGAATGGGAGCCCGGACAAAAGACACTTGGTAAGGCATAAGCATAAGGAGATTTTGCGATGCATATCTTACTGCTTTTCCTGACGTCGGCGCTTTCGTGCAGTGTGGGGTTTTGCACCGCTTATGCCACCGAAAAGGAAATGGTAACCGGGGAGTGCATGATAATAAAAGAAGACGGCCGTCAAAAGGTCAAGGCCCCACTGGGGCTTCCCGACCTGGAGGTGCCGTCCGATAACCCAATGACTCCCGAAAAGGTTGCCTTGGGCAAGAAGCTCTACTTCGATAAACGTCTATCGTATGATAACACGGTAAGTTGTGCAACTTGCCACGACCTGAGGCTGTCCGGCACGGATGGCGGTGCGGTATCTACGGGTATACGGGGGCAGAAGGGTGGACGCAGCGCGCCACCAAGCGTCAACGCAGCCTATATGGACACGCAGTTCTGGGACGGGCGTGCACCGTCGCTTGAGGGGCAGTCGAAGGGTCCACCCGTCAACCCGATAGAGATGGGAATGCCGTCACACGACTTCCTGGTTGAGAAACTGAAGGGTATAGAGGAGTGCAGGAATGACTTCCAGAAGGTTTTTGGAGGCACAATAACCATAGATGCCGTTGCCAAGGCTGTAGCGGCCTACGAAAGGACACTCTTGTCCGGCAACTCTCCATTTGACCGTTTCAAATATGGCGGGGAGGAAAACGCCATCAGCGAGCTGGCAAAGATTGGAATGGGTGTGTTTGTGGGCAAGGGACGCTGTGTAACCTGCCACCAGTTCACCGCCGGCCACGCCTTATTCACGGACAACAACTTCCACAACCTCGGCGTTGGCATGGACAAGGAAACCCCGGACCTTGGGCGTTATCTGGTTACCGGTAAGGAGAAGGATAAGGGTGCGTTTAAGACACCCAGCCTGCGTAACATAGCCCTCACTGCTCCCTACATGCATGACGGCAGTGAGAGCAGTCTGGAAGAGGTTGTTGAGTTTTACGACAGAGGCGGCAGGCCAAACCCTAACCTTGACGGGGCAATGATGCCGCTTAATCTGACAGATGTGGAGGGGCAGGCTCTGGTTGAGTTCATGAAGTCGCTTACGTCGAGCGATCTGCCGGATTACCAGTGATCCAGATATGTATATTCACAAGTGCCACAGAACCTTAGTGCTGTAGTAACCGAGTCTCCGTAGAGTTATGCCCAGGGCCTCAGCCCTGGGCTACCCTTGCGGCCTCCGCATGGCGTGTGCGGGTACACACTTCAGTACTTCTTTGTGTATACGCCCTTTTGTTGGGGTTATACTGCCTATCGGTTACCCCTTATCTCCACCCAACCTGCTCCTTCCATGATCGGCTAACATTGTCGGCTTCCATAACGTTTTTGTGTAATGCACCTAAGACCCGCTGACACTGGAGCTTGCTTTTCAGGTATGAGATGTATATAATTTATAAATTCTGTAAACTTGGAGTTTCTTTTAACCTGTGGTTTACCGGCAGGATAGGAATTTCTCATGCGACAGGTGTACCTTGACAACTCTTCTGCGACGTCTCTTCACCCAAAGGTGGCGGAGCTTATGGCCTCTCTGTTAAAGGAGGGCCTTGCGAACCCTTCGAGCCTCCATGGACCCGGCAGAAGGGCGAAGGAGGTGCTCGAGGAGGCAAGGGGTCGCGTGGCAGGGCTTATAGGCGCAAAACCTGAGGAAATTGTCTTTACATCCAGCGGCACCGAGGCCAATAACCTGGCTATAAAGGGTATGGCCATGGCATACAAGGATAAAGGCAGACATATAATCACTTCTGATATAGAACATTTTTCTGTCCTGAACCCTCTCACGCGGCTTGAGAAGATGGGCTTCAGCGTGACCAAGGTCCCCGTAGACAGTAATGGTGTCGTAGACCCAGCCGCCGTGGAAAGGGCCGTTACCCCGGAGACTATATTTGCGTCCATTATGCTGGCAAATGGTGAGGTAGGCACGATAGAACCCATTAAAGATATTGCTGGTGTATTAAAAAAGAAGAAGGTAATCCTTCACGCCGATGCCATAGCGGCGGCCGGTAACATACCTGTGGACGTAAACGAACTTGGTGTGGGTGCCATGAGCCTTTCAGCGAATCAGTTCCACGGTCCGTCTGGGGCAGGTGCGCTCTTTGTCAGGAATGGCGTAAGGGTAAGGCCACAGATAGACGGCGGTGTGCAGGAGGGCGGCAGGAGGGCCGGCACTGAAGACCTGTTGGCAATAGCGGGGATGGGTAAGGCGGCCGAGCTCGCAGCCAAAGAGATGCCTGAAAGGTCTAACAAGCTCCGCTCGCTGAGAGATGCCCTGAGAGACAGACTCACAAAGGATGTGGACTTCATCCATCTGACAGGCCATCCGACTCAAAGGCTTCCGGGCAGCCTCAGCCTGTGCGTTGAGTTTGTGGAGGGGGAGTCAGTGCTCCTGTTTCTCGACATGCAGGGAGTAGCCGTTACAAGCGGTTCTGCCTGTACCTCCAAGGCGCTGAAGGCATCTCACGTATTACTGGCTATGGGTGTTGACGCTGCGGTTGCTCAGGGGTCGCTGCACTTCAGCCTCGGTATGAATACTACAAAAGAAGACGTAGACTACGTGGCAAAGGTAATGCCCCCCATTGTGGACAGGCTCAGGCAGATGTCCCCGCTTTACGAAAAGGTGAGTAAGGAGGTAAAGGCATGAGTGGCCCCTACAGCGATAAGGTGATGGCACACTTCGCTAACCCGCATAACGTGGGGGAATTGAATGACGCCGATGGTATTGGTGAGGTAGGTAATCCGGCCTGCGGAGACATTATGAAGATGTACATAAAGGTCAAGGATAACGTCATAGTGGACACCAGATTCAAGACCTTCGGCTGCGGAGCGGCCATAGCAACCTCCAGTATGGCCACGGACCTGATAAAAGGTAAGACAGTTGATGACGCACTTAAGGTGACAAATAAGGCAGTGGCCGAGGCCCTGGGCGGACTGCCGAAGCAGAAGATGCACTGCTCGGTGCTGGCCGAGGAGGCTATCCAGGCTGCAATAGACGATTACCTTAAAAAGACCACCGGCAAGGGCCTTAATCTGAAAGAGAGCTCCCACGAACACGCGCACGAGGAAGAAGAGGGGCATGAATGCTGACGTAACCCTTGACTGTTATGGACTTCTATGTCCTATGCCAATTTTTAAGACTGCGGAGAAGATAAAGGAACTTAAGCCGGGAGCGATTCTTGAGGTTATTGCCACAGATGAGGGTATAAAGGCCGATATAAAGGCCTGGTGCCAGACCACAGGTAATGAGTTCCTTGGGATAGAAGAGGCCGAGGGCGAATACAGGGCCTATATAAAGAAGTCAGGTTAGATTTACAGGAGAGTTCCCAGGGAATGTCCAGACCTCCCATATCCGTTTGCATAATAACCCATAATGAGGAATCCAATATCCGCCGTTGCCTTGAGAGTGTGAAGTGGGCAGAGGAGATAGTGGTAGTGGACTCTGGGAGTACAGACAAGACGGTAGAGATATGCAGGGAATACACTGACAAGGTGTATCACAGGTCTTTTCCCGGCCATATCCAACAGAAGAACAATACCCTGGACCTTGCCAGCCATGAATGGGTACTCTGTGTTGATGCCGATGAGCGTATATCTCCCGAACTTGCCAGGGAGATAGAGGCGGAATTCTCGGCGAATAGCAGCGTTTATACGGGTTATTTCCTGCCGAGACGCACTTACTTCCTTGGCAGGTGGATAAATCACTGCGGTTGGTATCCTGATTACAAGCTTCGGCTTTTTAAAAAAGACCTTGGCAGGTGGGGGGGCATAAATCCCCACGACCGAGTTACGCTTAAAGGGGGAGCCACCAAGAACCTAACGGGAGACCTGCAGCACTTCAGCTACGACGACATCTTCGGTCAGGTAAATACCGTCAATAAATTTACCACCATATTTGCAGAACAAATGGAGGAGCAGGGGACTGGTTTTGGCCTCTGTTCCATGATTTTTAGACCCATGGGGCGGTTCTTTTCAATGTATTTTGTGAAAATGGGCTTCCTGGACGGCGTCCCGGGTCTTGTTATCTCTGTTATGGGAGCAATGTATTCGTTCCTAAAGTATGCCAAGTGTTGGGAGATGCAAAATACAAGGAATAAAAATGAAGGCAGGAAGTAGGGGCGTGATGTTTCTCTTTGCTTAGATTTAGATATGGTTAACGTGGTGTTGGATTTGCTGGAAGTAAGTCAATATCGTTTGTGCTGCTGAGGTGCTGGGTATGGATTCACAATTCTACACGTTTGAGCATAATGGCATTAAGTGGACGGCGCTTAGCAAGTACAGCCACTTGATGGAGAATCGCGTTCTGAGGCGCATAGAAGAGTTGCCGTCCCTTGAGAAGTGTAAGCTGATAAAACACAACGTCTATCGTAATGTATACAAGTATAAACCAAACCATCCCTCTGCGGCCGGTGTATATATAAAAAGATACCGGCTCAGGGACTGGAGGGACAAGTTTTTGGCAAAGTTTCGCCAATCCCAGGCCCACAGGGAATGGAAAATGATGCTTCTGATGAGGCGGAGGGGGTTTCCGGTACCTGAACCCATTGCCTTGGGGGAGAGGTGGAACAAAAGAATGGTTGAAAATTATCTTGTCACCCTTGAAATCCCGTTTGCCGTACCTCTCAGGGAGGCTGAGGGTGTGGAAAGTGAGAAGCTTCTGGCTGCCCTTGCCTCATTAGCCAACAAACTGCGGAAAGAAAATATATTCTATAAGGACTTTCAGCTTGGGAATATCCTCCTTAAAAAGAGGGGCAGCGAGCCGCATGTCTTTTTGGTAGACCTGCATTCTGCAAGGGTGTTTACGGCACTGAGCAAGGGCCAGGTTTCCTTCATGCTGGCAAAGCTTATAGACTCCTTTGCTCCTAGCCTCACCCCACAAGACCAGGACACATTTCTGAGGCTTTATTCCGAGTACGACCCATTCTTTAATATGAACGTGGAACACAATAAGGAGGCGGTGAGGTCTCTGGCGGCTCGTATAAGGCAGACGCACTTAAAGAGCAGGACAAAGAGGTGCCTTGTCAAGAGCACGGGCTTTTCCGTTGGAAGCCACGAGGGCTGGAGACTTTTCCACACGAGGGAATTCCCCAGGGAGGCAGTGCTCAGCGCATTTGAGACGTATAGAAAGTTCCATGAGGATGGCGAGGGTGCCCTGAAGAGTACGGAAAAGACAAACCTTTCGATTATAGATACCCCCCAGGGAAAAGTCTGTGTAAAACACTATAGAAGCATAGGGATGTTTGACCGCATAAAGGGCGGGCTGGGTATGTCCAGGGCAAGGAGGGCATGGGTTATAGGGAACGGTCTAGTGGTGCGGAAAATACTTACGTCCGCTCCCCTTGCCCTTGTGGAAGGAACGGATGAGGCATTTTTGTTCAGTACCGCTCTGGAGGGTCTTCCCCGCATGGACCATTACATACTGGAATACTTCAAGGAACCGGTCAGTGGACCTGGACGGAAGACGAAAGAGAACTTTATAAGAAGCTTTGCCCAGGCCATGAGGTCTCTTCACGATAGAAAAGTCTATCACGGTGACCTGAAGGCGTGCAACATACTTGTAAAAGAGCTCCCGGATGGTGACTGGGAGTTTTATTTTATAGATTACGACAAGGTAGTCTTTGACCATGAAATTTCTTTCAGACGAAGGATAAAAAACCTTGCCCAACTGCACACGTCCATACCGTGGTGCATAACATGGACGGACAGGATGCGCTTTTTCAAGGCTTATGCCAGGAACGCAGATGATATACGTTCCAGAACCGAATTCCTGAGCGAGGTCATGAAGGAAAGCAGTAAACGAATCCCGGTGTTTATGGAACCGATAGAATAAGATACCGATGTTCATACTGCATCTCTTCAGTAACTGGAAGTGGACCGGCCCTGCCGAGCACGCCCTTAACCTCTGTTGTATGCTGAAGTTGAGGGGACATAGGGTGGTCTTTGCCTGCGGTACGCCCCCTGAGGGGGACGTTGACAATATTAGGAAGAGGGCAGCGGGCCTCGGTGTGGAGACATTAGACCTGAGGCTGAGGAAACATCTGAACTTCGTGGATAATTGGAGGGACGTCTGGGCCATTTCAAGGTATATAATGGGCGAGAGGCCCGACATTATCCACGTTCACATGACCAACGATAACCTGCTTGCGGGGCTTTCGGCCTTGGTCACGCGGTCTTCCGTGCCGATAGTTCGTACCAGCTACGAGGGCAACGGTCTTAAAAGGACGATACGTAACCGCACGCTGGTCTCACGCCTCACCTCCGGACTGGTTGTGGTATCAAAGAGGGCTGGAGAGGCGGATGTGGAGAACTTCCATCTGTCCAGGGACAGGGTGTGGAAGGTAGATGTGGGGGTGGACACGAACCGTTTCAGCCCGCGCAAGTCAGAGCCGCAGCTCAGAAAGACGTTGGGGATCGGGCCGGAAGAGGTGGTAGTTGGTGTGGTTGCCAGGATTCAGTGGCACAGACGTTTTGACGTGTTCCTGGAGGCGTTTCACCGGGCATCCGGCAAGATGCCGAACCTCAGGGCGATGTTGGTTGGAAGGGGGACTAACATGGTCCCTGTGGCGGTGGAGCCTGCCAAGAGGATGGGTCTGAACGGCAAGGTGGTTTTCCCCGGATACAAGTACGATGACGAGTACGTAGATGCGCTGGCCTCTATGGACATCAAGGTCTTTCTTGTCCCAGGTACGGACGGCTCATGCAGGGCGGTGAGGGAGGCGATGGCCATGGGCCTTCCCGTTATAGCTGCCCGGCGGGGAATGCTGCCCGAGATAGTTCAACATGGGGAAAATGGATTTATAGTTGACGATACCCCCGAAAACCTCTCAGAGGCCATTGTTAAGCTGGCATCGGATGAAGCCCTGAGGAGGCGTATGGGGGTTGCCTCGAGACAAATAGCGGTAGAGAGGTTCTCTCTGGACAAAGAGGTCAAGGAGATAGAGGCTGTATACAAGTCCTTATTGGTTAAAGCGTAGCGCCAAATCCTGAGGTGTGAAAAAAGAGCTATCCGTTGTTATCATTAATTGGAATACCAGGGGCCTGTTGAAGGACTGTCTTGAGTCCCTGTACAAGACGGTCAATGACCTCTCATTTGACGTCTACGTGGTGGATAACGGGTCCACTGACGGCAGCGTAGAGATGGTTGAGAAGGAATTTCCGGGTGTGAGGCTTACAAGAAACAAGGAAAATCGCGGTTTTACTATGGCTAATAATCAGGCCTTGAGGGGTGTACATACACCCTATGTATTTCTCCTTAATACTGATACCGTGCTCCTGGATAAAACGGTAGAGGGGGCGGTGTCATTCCTCAATGCGCATCCTGACGTGGCCATAGTGGCGCCGCAGTTCCTTAATCGAGACGGTTCAAAACAAAACACCTTCGACAATTTCCCTTCGTTGCCGACGGAACTCTTGAATAAGAGTCTGCTGAGATTGTGTTTCCCCGGCCGCTACCCCAGTAAGCGGGTGGATTATAAGGAACCATTGGAGGTGGAGTCGGTGTTGTTCGCCGGGGCTGTGCTCAGGCAGGACGCCTTCAGGCAAATAGGCTTTTTTGATGAGGACTATTTTGCGTATCTGGAAGACAGCGACACGTGCTTCCGCCTGAAAAAGGCCGGGTGGAAATGTTTTTACCTTCCGCATCTCAGGATGTATCACTTCGGAGGAGGTACGAAGGACAAGTCTGCAACTGATAGGGCAAATTCCGTCATCGAGTATTACAGGTCTCTTTACAAGTTTTTCAGGAAGAACAGGAGCACGGTAGAATACGTTATCGTCAAGCTCATCAAACCACTAAGGCTTGCTGTAAGCCTTGCTTTGTCTGTTACGGGTCTTGTCTTAACATTGTTTCTTCACAAAGGCTTACGCTCAAGGGTGTATGCGTACCGGAAGGTGCTTGAATGGCACCTCAGGGGCTGCCCCTCCCATATGGGGGTAAAGGGCAGACGGGCCGAACATATTTCTTGACAGGGAACATGCTTACAATAGATAAGCTGGAGAATCCATAAGATGATTGAAGGTGTGGTTACGAGAAAGTTAAAAGTCGTCCCCGATGAAAGGGGCTTCTTGATGGAGATGCTGCGTTCAGATTACCCTGAGTTTCAGAAGTTTGGCCAGGTCTATCTTACCGTGGGGTATCCGGAGATAGTCAAGGGCTGGCACTATCACAAGAAACAGACGGACAATTTCTTCGTCGTGAAGGGCATGGCAAAGGTAGTTCTCTATGACATGCGGGAAAATTCCAGGACAAAGGGCGAGATAAATGAGTTCTTTATAGGTGAGCAAAACCCCACTATGGTGCTTATACCCCCGATGGTGGTCCACGGCTTTAAGGCGGTGGGGCCAGGACCAGCTTATCTTATAAATGTCCCTACCGAGTTGTATAACTACGAGAAACCGGATGAGTACAGGATGGACCCGTATGATAATGACATCCCCTATGACTGGAGGCGCAAGGAAGGTTGATAAGGGTTTTTGCCGGAGGCCACACACTCAGGAACTTTATACATGAAAGGAAGGACGGTCACTGCGTCACAGACCTCGAAATGAGAGTGACCTTAAATAACCGATGAGTACACTAAAGGCCCTGATTCTCAGCGGAGGAAAGGGCACCAGACTTAGACCCATCACCTACACCTCAGCTAAACAGCTGATCCCGGTGGCGAACAAACCAATTTTATTCTACGTCTTAGAGAATATTATAGACGCGGGCATAAAAGACATCGGAATAATAATATCTCCGGAAACGGGAGAAGAGATAAAAAGGGCCGTAGGGAGTGCGGGTGCATGGGGTGTAAACATACAATATGTCCTACAGGATGAACCTAGAGGACTTGCACATGCGGTAAAGGTGGCAAGACCCTTTCTTGCCGGCTCTCCCTTTGTGATGTATCTGGGAGACAACCTGGTGGGTGACAAGCTGAACACCTATATAGAAGTCTTTTATAAGGACAAGGCCGATGCCGTAATACTCCTCAAGGCCGTGAAAGACCCAACGGCCTTTGGTGTGGCGGAGGTGGCGGAAGACGGTAGAGTCCTCACGCTTGTAGAAAAGCCCAAAGAACCGAGGTCTAATCTGGCCTTGGTTGGGGTGTACATATTCTCTCCATCTATCCATACCGCCATAGACAGATTAAGACCTTCTGCCAGGGGAGAACTGGAGATAACGGACGCCATCCAGGAGCTTCTGAATTCGGGCTGTATCGTCAAGGCCAGGGTCCTGGAAAAGTGGTGGCTTGATACTGGGAAAAAGGACGACATCCTGTCGGCAAATACGGTGGTGCTCGATGAGTATGCAAAACTCGATGTAAAGGGCCGCGTGGATAAACTCAGTCAGGTCAGCGGGAGGGTGGTTATCGGAAAAGGGACTGAGGTCTTGAACAGTAAGATAAGGGGACCCGCTTTGATCGGGGAAAACGTCAAGATACACAATTCTTTCATAGGCCCGTTTTCCAGTATCGGCAACCATTGCAGTATAGTGAACTCGGCTATCGAACATTGTGTAATTCTGGAGAATGTACAGATAGAAGACATAGAGAGGGTGGAAGACAGCCTTATAGGGCGGCATGCAAAGGTACACAAGAACAATAGTGACCACAAGGCCCTGCGGATGACGCTCGGCGACAACAGCGTAATTGAGGTTTGAGTTATTTAAATGTCTCTGCAGAAGTCCGTGAACACCCTACGTCATCCAGAGCGGAGTGAAGAATCTATTAATACTAAAGTGAGATTGCTTCGGGGCTTTGCCCCTCGCAATGACAGACCATTTGTCATCGCGAGCGAAGCATGTAGCGTGGCAGCTTGCTGCCACGATTTTGTTCAGGATGGCCTCAATTACGAAGGACTAATATGGGTGTCCTTTCAACTAATAGGCCGCTAAACACACGAGGTGTAGTATGAACATACTGGTAACCGGGGGGGCGGGCTTTATAGGCAGTAATTTTATCCGCTATTTGCTCGGTAAAGACCCCGACTGTCATGTTACCAATCTGGACAAGCTCACTTATTGCGGCAACCTGGAGAATTTGGCAGATATAGAAAATATGCCGAATTATAGGTTTGTGCGCGGTGACGTCACAGAAGTGAAGCGCGTGGAAGAAGTGATCAGGGACGTGGATTGCGTTATTAATTTTGCCGCAGAGACACACGTAGACCGCTCTATAATGAACGCCTCCGAGTTTATCATGACCGACGCATACGGGACGTATGTCCTGCTTGAAGCGGCCAGAAAATATAAGACAAAGCGGTTTCTCCAGATAAGCACCGACGAGGTATACGGGAGTATTCCCTCAGGTGCGGCAAATGAAGAAGACAGGCTTAATCCCAGCAACCCTTACTCTGCCTCAAAGGCGGGTGCCGACCTGCTGGCCAGGTCGTATTACATTACCTACGACTTTCCCGTTATTGTGCTGCGTCCTTCCAATAACTTCGGCCAGTACCAGTATCCGGAAAAACTTATCCCGCTGTTTATTACAAACGCCTTGATGGATATGTCAATGCCTCTGTACGGCGACGGAAAGAACGTCAGGGACTGGTTGTACGTTGAGGATACGTGCCGGGCAATAGATTTAGTGCTGCGGGACGGAAAGATAGGTGAGGTATACAACATCAGCGGAGGAAGCAAAAAAACGAACATAGAGATAGCCGAGATAATCCTTAAGGAATTGAACAAACCGAAAGAACTCATAAAGTTCGTTAAGGACCGCCCCGGACACGACAGGCGCTATTCCATAGACGGCGCCAAGCTGGAGCGGCTGGGATTCGTTAAGAAGTTCGTGTTCGAGGACGCCATGAAAAAGACCATAGACTGGTATAGACAAAATCGGCAGTGGTGGGAAAAGATTAAATCTGGAGACTTCAAAAACTATTATAAGAAACAGTATGCAAGGTAGAAAACCCATGAGAGTGGCGATAATAGGCGCAAATGGTCAGTTGGGCAGCGATCTTGTAAAGGTCTTTCAAGGAGGGAATGTCGTACCCCTCACCCATTCAGACATAGAGATCACGAACCCCGCTCAGACAGATTCGGTGCTTAGGAACATACGACCGGATGTAGTCATAAATACTGCCGCCTTCCACAGGGTGGAAGACTGCGAGACGGAGTATGCGAGGGCCTTTGAGGTTAATGGCATTGGTGCGGCAAACCTTGCGCGTAGCCTAGAGAAGCTGGGTGCGGTCCTTGTGCACATCAGCACGGATTACGTCTTTGACGGAAAGAAACGAAATCCTTATCTGGAAGACGACCCGCCGAACCCTTTAAACACGTATGGCCTTACTAAGCTTGTGGGTGAATATTATATAAGGAACCTTTGTTCAAGGCATTATATAATAAGAACTTCCGGACTCTACGGACTTGCCAGGTGCAGGGCAAAGGGCGGAAATTTTATAGACACCATGCTCCAGTTGGTCAAGGAGCAGCCGGAATTGAAAGTAGTGGATGACCAGGTCTTGGTTCCCACCTATACCTGGGACCTGGCACATAAGATAAAGGAGCTTCTTACAAAGGACCGTATAAACCATTATGGAATCTGCCACATGGCTAATTCCGGGCAGTGTTCCTGGTACGAGTTTGCTGCCATGATATTTGAGCTGGAAGGTCTAAATAGTGCAAACCTGAGAAGAGTTACGTCCGAGGAATTCAGGAGCAAGGTCCTGCGGCCCCATTATTCCGTCCTCGGTTCAAAAGTGCTTGAGTCCATGGGCATCGAGCCGCTGCGGCCGTGGCAGGATGCCCTGAGGGACTACATGGCCCAGCGCCGGCAGCGCACGATATTATAGCCTTGGTAGAACATTGCGAGGGCCCTGAAACTCTGTATCCACCCTCGACGGGTCATTCCGAGAAAGTGGAAATCCGCCTGTAGGGGCGTATTGCAATACGCCCCTACAAAACCTTAGAATGACGCTTATGCAGGGTTTTGCAGAGGTCGCCGGTATATCTTTGTGCAACCTACACATCCGCCATACTCAACGCCTGGAATTCACTTTCCCTGTTTATGAAGGCATTCACTATGTCTGGATGAAATTGCTTGCCGGATTCCTGCAAGATTATAGAACGGATTTGTTCATGTGTCATTGCCTTACGGTACGGCCTTACTGACGCAAGGGCATCATATGTGTCGGCTAGCGAGATGATTCGGGCAGAGAGTGGTATATCTTCCCCTTTCAAGCCGTCCGGATAACCCTTTCCGTCGTATCTCTCATGGTGATGGCGGCAGGCCTCTCTGGCCATCTTGAAGTACTCTGGACCTGCAAGGACCTCTTCGCCTGTGACGGTATGGGTCTTTACGATTTCAAATTCCTCCGGAGAAAGTGCGCCGGGTTTTAAAAGGACGTGGTCAGGTATCCCCACCTTACCTATATCGTGCAACATACTGGCCTCGAGTAGCGATTTTATGAATTCATCATTAATGACGATGCTGTATCGTGGCTGTTTTCTCAATTCCTCGGCGCTGGTTCGGCAGTAATTCCTGATCCTGTAGAGGTGATGGCCTGTTGTTGGGTCTCGTTTTTCGGTGAGTTCTGCCAGTTTTGTCATTGCGACGATACGCCGGTTCTCAAGCTCCTTCTCGGCCTGCTTAATCTCGGTAATGTCGTGCAGTATCTGGACGGCCCCCTGCAACTTGCCGTTCTTATCAATTGTGGGATATATGCTCACAAGGAAGGTCTTATCTCCGTTGGGGGCATATACCTCTCCGCTTGACGGCCTTAAGCCATTAATGGCCGTGTCGGCCAGTTGTTTGAAGCCGGACAAGTGGTGCATTGCACTATGACACGTCGTCGCCGTCAAATCCTCTAATTTGACGCCCAGTAGCATGGCTGCAGCCCTGTTGGCGCGGGTGATGTTATGTTTGCTGTCGCAGGCGATTATTGCATCTTGTATCGTGTCAAATGTCTTCTCCCATTCAACCTTTGCCCTCTCCACGATAGAGAACAGCCTTTCCCTTTCTTCGTTAGATGCCTTGAGTGAGTTTGTCATGCTATTGAACGAATCAGAGAGTGTCTGGAGTTCATCCTTTCTTCTTAGTTCTGTCTTGTAGCTTAGGTCCCCTCTTGCGACCCTCTCTGTACCATAAATGAGCTCTTTAATGGACCTATTTATATTGCTTGATATAGCAAGGGATAGGCCGAATACAAGGAGCAGCGACCCTCCGGCAATGCCTCCAAATATATACCCAAGCCTCCGCAGGGGCGCAAACACCTCGTGCGCATCTCTCTCGGCTGTTACCGCCCAAGCTATTTCATCTATAAATAGAGTGGCTCCCAGCACATCGTTGCCCAGGTAGTTTTTGTATTCCCCAACTGAATCAACCCTTGTGCTCAGAACCTGGCGGACATTATTGGTGTCAATTTCCTGCCCGAACATCTCGTGGCCCGGGGAAGGGCCGTCGGCGATTAGCAGTCCATTTCTATTTGTAATATATGCCTTTGCCAGTAGTTTTTCGGAAGCCCCGTCGGTAAACGCTTCGGCGTGTGGTCTGATTACGTCCTGCAGAGTGTCCATTTTGACCTTCAACATAATAACGCCGATCGGGGACTGGTAGACCTTGTCTTTAAGCAGACGGGAAAATACCAATTCAGGCTGGCCCGGGAAGGTTTGAGATTTCACGTCGCCTGCAAATATGCCCCCCGTCTCCTCAAAATAGGCAAAGGGTTTTTTAAAATAATCCATCGCCGATAGATCCTTGCCAACCTCAACATCATTAGACGATGCAACAACTACACCGGATTTGTCAAGTATGGAGACCTCAAACATAGCGGGGTGAAGGCTCATCTTGTTTACGCGCAGGTGCGTATTCAATTTGCCTACTATCTCGGGATTGCCTGTACCAAGGATTATCTCCTGCGCTGCATCTCTGATAAAGCCGTCTGAACTGAAGTCTATAGTCCGCCACAGCCAGGCATTAATTAGGGTACGCACATGGTCACGGTATTTACTTGCATCGTACTCCAATTCTTTAGACACCATGTCCTTGATATGGATTCGCATGTAGATATAAGTGGTGGCGCTTACGGCCGCCAGCGGTAAGAGCGATACCAGCAAGAACCAGAGAAAGGTGTTTCTGCCGAAGCGCGTGAATCGCTTCATTTCCATACGCCCCCAAATTTTTACTACCGCAGGGGCGAGGTTACCTCGCCCCTACTTATCCAAGGCCGGCTTTGTTATCGGTATTGTGATGCTTATACCCCCTCGAAGCGCGCCCTCTTTATAACCGGTGGCTTTATCATTTGGATAATGGAACTCTAAGTACTCACGAATATCTCTGCGGATTTGTTCCTTTTCACCGTGACACTGCAAACAGGCATTACTGATATACACTGGTTTTATAAAGCGGTAAACCCCATTTCCACCAGCTGTAACCGTCTCAGCAATGGGCGTTTCTTTGGGGTAGTCTGGGGCACCAAATCTTTCCAAGGCATTTCTTTCCCACTCATCGGGGGCATTTGTGAGGTTTCTCAGTGTAAGACTTGTCTGTTTTACACGGATTCCGGTTCTGATATAAAAGTCATAGCCTACCTGCGTTCCCACAACGGCAGGCACAAGACCCTTGAAACAGTATTCTCCAGACACGGAAGATGTATTTATCACGTCCTGATTTACCGCTATGACGTTGCGCAAGGAAAGTAACATTTCGGTTAGTTTATTGGCCAGATTATAAAGTGCCTCTTCCGTTGTTATTGTGCTCAATTCGGCGGGCTGGTTTTTATCGCTGCCGAATGCTGTGGCGGGCGCTATTGTCAAAAGTGTAAGCGCCAACAATAACAGAGGTATTTTTAGATTAAGTTTCATATAGTCCCCCTACAAAAGCTTAATCTTTGATTTGGGTACCCAGCAGTAATAGTTCAGTTCTAGTTGAAAAACATCACAGTTTACTCTGATACATGGATGTTGAATATTTCTCAAGTCGGACGGCAATAGGGCTTGAAGCCCCTTCCTTTCTCTGAAGTTCGCACGTTTGCCGCCAAATTTTCATTATTGAGTAAAATAAGTATACCAACAAAATACGGTAAAAGCAAGTCTATACCAGGGGGAGGGGATGAAATTTGGGCGGAAGCGACAGACTGATACCTCTGCAAGACCATAATTTGAAATCTTTAAAAGAATCACAAATGTCATTCCTGCGCAAGCACGAATCTAGATTCTGTGTCAAGCACGGAATGACATGTTCCGCATCAAGCCTTAGGTGTGAAACAAAGTGACTGAGATGTAGCGTTGGAGCTTGCTCCAACGTTGAACGTGGCAGCTACACGTTGGATTCTTTGCTTCGCTCAGAATGACATCATAAGTGTACCTCCTTTGCTTAAGGCTTGCCTAATAGGGGGATTTAAGTATACTATAAATCTTTAAGACCTCAGAAAAAGGCTCTAGATGTCGTTCTTGTAGTCGCAGGTTTTAACCTGCGTATGTACAGACTAAAGCCTGCGTGCGCAAGCTAAAGCTTGCGGCTACTACGAATTACGAATTTTTCATTTTGTCGTTCCCACAAAAACGAGAATCTTAGGGAACCCGTAAAGAAGTAGTTTTTCAAAGCTCTCTCTTTACAATTAAAGAGGTAAATGAAACTGTGGGAAACAGGGTCATTAAAATAGGTCTTTTGGGTTCAGGGACCGTAGGAAAGGGTGTTCAGGATATAATATTTGGCGATGGTGACGGCCTCGCCAGGAGACTCGGCTACCGACTGGAGATAGAAAAGATATACACAAGGTTACCGGAAGGCAAGCACTGGTATGCTAAATTCCCAACTAAATTCACCAACACGCCCGAAGACGTAATAAATCATCCCGAAATATCTATCATAGCAGAAGTGCTGGGGATTGAAAGACCGGAGGATACCAGGCAGGCGGCGTCCTATATTATTAAGGCCCTGGAGAAAGGCAAGTCCGTTGTAACCGCCAATAAGGCGGTACTTGCAGGTTTTGGGCAGGAAATACACTCCACCGCCCTCAAGAACAACACCCAGGTACGCTTTGAGGCATCGGTAGCGGGCGGTATACCCATCATCCGTTCGCTAGGCGAGGGACTTGTATCCGATGACGTTACCGCACTGTACGGTATCCTCAACGGCACCTGCAATTATATACTCTCCGGCATCCGCAACGATGGCAAGACCTTCAAGGAGGCGCTCAGTCAGGCCCAGAAACTGGGCTACGCCGAGACCAACCCGGAGTCCGATATAAATGGCGATGACACCAGGTACAAGATAATGGTGCTCTTACAGCTCCTCTACGGCATCTTTGTTAAAACAGAAGACGTAGCCACGGAGGGCATAAAGTCTCTGGAGAAGATTGATTTTGATTATGCAAGTAAAAAGCTTGGTACCAACATAAAGCTCCTTGGCTCTATCCGCAGGTCGGGAGGCGAAGTAACGGCTTCAGTGTCTCCCATTATGATAAAGGACGACCATGTGCTCTCCAGGGTAAACGGCGCACTCAACGCCATACTGGTGGAGAGCAAGTACTGTGAGACCATGTGCTTTGTAGGTAAGGGTGCCGGGGCAGGCCCCACGGCCAATTCCGTAGTATCTGACATAATTTCTATAGCAGGTGGTGCCCACTTCGGCACACGCCCGGAGCCTGTAAAATTTAACAGGTATCTGGACAAGGACACACTGCACAGACATTACCTTCGCTTTGTCGTTAAGGATAGGACCGGTATAGTAAGCGACATTCTGACCCATCTGAAAAAGAACCGGATCAACGTGGATGAGGTTCTTCAGCTCAAGCATTCAACGGAAGAGAAGGGTTACTTTAGGGAAAAGCTTGGGCTGGCGTGCGATCCGGATGAGATACTTCCGTTTATTATAACTCTTGAACCCTGCAAGGAATCCGCCGTCAAAGAGGCCATGGAACAAATTAAAGGGCAGGACTTCATGCTGATGGAGCCTGTTGTGATAAAAATAGTTCCCGACCTCCCAGATGTGGTAGGAGGGTAGTATTTTGAGACCTCTGCAAAAATTTCCTAACACCATGTTGTCATTCTTAGCGAAGCGTGTAGCGTCCGATCGGTTCGGCTGAGCTCACCGTCGAAGCCTCCGCATCGGACGATGGTAAGGACGTCTGGTACGGAGACCAGACGCTACAGTTTTTATGTAGCGTGGCAGCTTGCTGCCACGCTCAACGTGGGAGCAAGCTCCAACGCTACACTCTTCGGTCGTTTCACTCCCTCAGAATGACACTTATGCAAATTCTTGCAGAGGTCTCATTTTAAAAAAGGAGTAAGAAGATGGCCACTAAATCAACAGCGAAATCCATGAAGAAGACGGAATCAAGCCGAAGGCCGCCAATAAAGATAAAACCCGGAAAGATGCTTATTGATGGGGAATGGATGGACTCTTGTTCCGGAAGGACCTTCGAGACAATAAACCCAGCCACGGGACGTGCGATTACAAGGATTGCTGAGGGCGACGATAAAGACGTTGACCTCGCAGTGAATGCCGCCCGAATGGCATTTGAGTCAGGTCCGTGGCCGAACATGGATGCGCGCGATCGGGGCCGCATACTCGCAAAGGTGGCGGAACTTATAGAAAAGAACCAGGAGGAACTGGCGATACTTGAGACCATGGACAATGGCAAGCCCATCACGCAGTCGCGCACAGTTGATGTCCCATACACTGCAGATACCTTTTTTTATTATGCGGGCTGGGCCGATAAGATACACGGGGAAACCATCCCTGTTCGGGGGAATATGTTCAACTATACCCTGAGGGAGCCCGTAGGCGTGGTGGGGCAGATTATTCCATGGAACTTCCCGCTCTTGATGGCCGCCTGGAAGCTGGGGCCGGCCCTTACCTGCGGGAATACGGTGGTGCTGAAGCCATCGAAGTTTACGACACTCACCTGTCTCAGACTCGGCGAACTTTTCGTGGAAGCTGGTTTACCTAAAGGCGTGCTCAATATAGTCACGGGACCCGGTGAGACTGTTGGCGAGGCGCTGGCAAGACATCCGGGAGTAGACAAGGTGGCCTTTACCGGAGAGACACTTACTGGCAAGGAAATCATGCGTGCCGCCGCTGATACGCTGAAGCGAGTTTCCCTTGAACTGGGAGGTAAGTCACCCAACATAGTGTTTGCTGATGCTGACATAGAGGAGGCGGTGAAGGGCGCGCTAACGGGTATATTCTTTAACCAGGGAGAATGCTGCTGTGCCGCCTCGAGGCTTTTTCTGGAAAGAAAGATTCACGACCAGTTTATGGACCGGATGGTTTCTTTTGCCTCTAAGATGCGTGTCGGTGACCCACTAGACCCGAAGACGGAGATGGGCCCCCTCATATCTGAGGCGCAGTTCAATAAGGTAATGGACTATATAGACACCGGAAAAGAGGAAGGTGCGGAACTCGCCTGCGGCGGCAAGAGCATGGAAAGTGACGGCTACTTTGTAAGGCCCACCATATTCGACAATGTGAGAAATGATATGAAGATTGCCAGGGAAGAAATCTTTGGGCCGGTGGTGTCGGCGCTTACATTTAAGAGTATTGACGAAGCCATTGAGTCGGGAAATCAGACTCCCTACGGCCTTGCAGCCGCCGTGTGGACAAAGGATATAAAAAAGGCACATGCCGCCGCCCGCCAACTCCGGGCCGGCACAGTATGGATAAATACATACAACGCCTTCGATGCCGCCAGCCCCTTTGGAGGCTACAAGCAGTCGGGCTTCGGTCGGGAGCTTGGTATCCACTCCCTGGAACTCTACACCCAGATAAAAAGTGTGTGGGTAAATTTGAGCTAGCTGTTATTGTCATTCTGAATGGGGGTACGTTGTCCGCCTGAGACGGATGCCCCTACTGCTCCGAGACCAGTGAACGAGTAACGATTAAAAGATGGCCGACACAGAGAAAAAGCAGGAAGAGTTACCGGACAGAGAAAAAATAAGGGAACAGCTCACACTCTTAAAACCAAGGGCGCAAAGGGCCGCGGCAATGGTCTTCCGGATCGCATCCAGCGGCGTGAATGATTTGAAGGCCGATAAGGAAACCGCAGGAAAGTTAAAAAAGTCCGGGGAACTCATCGTGTGGCTGGAGCTTATTGCGTTCATTATTTATCTATTCGACAGGGTTGCATCTTCAAGGATGAAAGACTCTCGCCACATGTATATGGACCTGCTTATGAATTCCGTCATCTCCACGTTTCCGGAAGAGGTCGATAAATACGGCAGAAAGGATTTGAGGTCGGAGCAGGGCTGGGAGCAGGATGTCGTTGGAACAGTCAGCGCCAGGTCCCTTCAGTACTTCAGCCTTGAGCAGGAAGTCTGTGGTGGGACGGGGTCTGTCGAATCCTTGCCGCCCGAAGGCCTCTTTTGGGAGTTTGGTGGTATAATAGCTCATCAGATGGGCGCACCCGAGGACAAGGCCGTTACCGAGGTTGTCAGCCTCCGCGCCCGCTCCGGTCTTAACGAAATACTCAGGGAACTAGGCCCCGGGCCGGAAGAGTCTGTGACGCAAAAACCTTTATAGAACCATGCACAGTTGCTATTCTGGAGTGTAGTGGTTGAGCTTGCTCGACTTTAGGCAGAGTAAACTCTGCCGCTACAGTATAGGTATGGATGTAGGGTGCGAGCTAAACTCACACGTTCAACTTGCCAGAAAGCAGGCACGCGGCAGATTAAATGCCGCTTCGCATAATAAAACGGGTACTATATCATAGATTTATTGTATTATTGCTATCCACAGCATATAATTTGGAAAGTGTTATATTGCTCTTCATAGTGTGATGCCTTAGGTGATTAACATGTCTGAATATTTCATAACGATAAAAATTGAGCCCCTTGAGGAAGGGGGATACCTTGCCACCAGCGATGAGCTGCAAGGTCTTGTGGCTCAAGGCAGGACGGTTGCAGAAGCCATGGAGATTGCGCAGGACGTGGCCAAAAAAATTATCGAGTCCTGCATTGAGCACGGTGACCCTTTACCCATGGGAATAAAATCCAAGGATAAAATTCCCTCTAGCCTAGAGATACCCGTCCAAGTAGAGGTATGAGCAAGTTGCCTTCCCTTACTGCACGGGAAGTTCTTCGCAAATTGAAGAAGGCAGGTTTTGTCTTCGATAGACAGGCAAAGGGAAGTCACGAGATTTGGTATAATCCTGCAACTAAAAGAAGGACTACTATCCCCCATCATCCAGGAGATATCCCTAAAGGCACACTTAAGGCCATACTACAGCAGGCAGGGTTAACACTGAGCGAGTTCTTGGATCTCTAATTAAGGATAGGAACTAATAAACTACGCTAGGCGATGCCCGTAGTGGCGGTGGCCGTTTTCTTCTTGGATTTTTTCTCACCGTCCTTTTCCACCTTTGCGGCACAGACCTTGTATTCCGGTGTCATGGTGATGTTATCATAGGCGCTCACAGTGAGGCGGTTGGCGGCGGCCTCGGCAAAGTGCATGGGCATCCAGATTACCCCTTCTTTTATTCCCACTACCTTGGCCCGCGCCTGGACCTCTCCCCTTCGGGAGATTACCCTTACCATGTCGCCATCCTTTATACCGTTCATTTCTGCATCGAACGGGCTTATCTCTACGAAGCACTCCGATTCTATCTGGCTACAGCCGGAGGAGCGCCTGCTCATTGTGCCGGCGTTGTATTGATACAGGGTACGGCCCGTGGACAGTATGAGTGGGAACTCGCTGTCGGTCTTCTCCGCAGGCGGACGACAGGGTGGGGAGTAGAACAGTCCCCTGCCCCTACTGAATGTGTCTTTATGCAGGTACTGGGTACCGGGGTGGTTCTTATCCGGGCAGGGCCACTGGATGCCTACCCTATCTATTCTCTCGTAGTTGATGCCGCCGAAAAACTTGGAGGCAAGCACCGCCAGTTCATCCCATACCTCACTCGGGTGGTTGTACTTCATTTGGTAGCCCATCCTGGTGGCAAGCTCGCAGAGAATCTGCCAGTCTGCCCTGGAGGTCCCTATAGGTTCGACAGCCTTCCTTACCCGCTGGACCCTCCTCTCAGAGTTTGTAAACGTTCCGTCCTTCTCTGCACACGATGCAGCGGGGAGAATAACATGTGCATATTTTGAGGTCTCATTCATGAATATGTCAATTGCTACAATGAATTCCAGCCTTTTGAGGCCGTTTATTATGTGCTCCTGATTTGGTTGGCTCATCACAGGGTCTTCGCCCATAACCATCATGGCCTTAAGCCTTCCATTGTTGGCGGCGTCAAACATCTCAGGGGACATAAGCCCTTTTGTGGTGGGCAGCTTAACTCCCCATGCCTTTTCAAATCTTTCTCTTGCGGCCTGGTCGTCTACGAACTGATAGCCATGGAACCTATCCGGCATGGTGCCCATATCGCTGGCACCCTGGACGTTGTTCTGGCCCCTTAGCGGGTTGACGCCCGAACTGGGTTTACCGATATGGCCTGTGAGCATGGCCAGGTTGGCTATTGTGCGGACTGTCTCCGTGCCGCAGACGTGTTCCGTGATGCCAAGGGTATAGAATATAGCGGCCTTATCTGCCGTGGCGTAGAGCCTTGCGGCCTTCCTGATGTGCTCGGCGGGTACGCCGATTATTTTCTCGGCCCTTTCGGGCGTAATGTCCTTACAGTATTCTTTTAGTACCTCATAATTCTCGGTGCGTGCATTTATGAATTCCTTGTTTTCAAGCCCCTCTGAGATGATTACGTTCATCATTGCGTTAAGCAGCATGCAGTCGGTGCCGGGCCTGAGTTGTAGGAAGTAATCTGCGCGCTCGGCGAACCATATCTTGCGTGGGTCAGCTACGATGAATTTAGCGCCTCTGCGCAGGGCGGCCCGCATGTGGAGTCCTATAATTGGGTGAGCATCTGTTGGGTTGGCTCCGAGCAGGAACAGTACGTCTGCGTAAGGTATCTCACCTATGGAATTGGTCATAGAACCACTGCCAAAGCTTGCGGCCAGACCGGCCACAGTTGGGGCGTGTCAGGTGCGGGCACACATATCCACGCTGTTGGTTCCCACCACAGCGCGGGCGAACTTCATCATCAGGTAGTTTTCTTCGTTGGTGCACCTGGCGGAACCAATGCAGGCTATGCCCTGTGGGCCATGTTTTGACTTTATTTCGCTGAATTTGCCTGCAACAAGGTCGAGTGCCTCGTCCCAGGTGGCCTTCTCAAACCTGCCGTTTTTCTTAATAAGCGGGTCTGTAAGGCGGTCGGGGTGGTGAACAAAGTCGTACCCGAAGCGGCCCTTTATGCATAGATTGCCGTCGTTGGGCACCGTGCCTACCTGAGAAGTTACCTTTACCAGTTTACCGGTCTTCTTGTGGACGTTGAGGAACAGGTTGCAGCCGACACCACAGTAGCCGCACACGGTCTGCACCTTATCCAGCTGCCAGTTTCGTCCCTTTCCCTCGGCCTGCTTCTCTCTGAGGGCGCCTACGGGGCATGTCGAGACACACTGCCCGCAGAACTCGCAGCTTGTGCCGAGCAGGGTTTGGCCGTATGCCGGACCTACCACCGTCTGGAATCCGCGGTTTATAAAGTCCAGGGCATGGGCCTGCTCCACCTCGTCGCATATCCTGACACAGCGTCCGCAGAGTATGCACTTGGAATCGTCCCTCAGTATCATGGTGTTCGGGTCGGGGACGATGCCCCGATCGGGCTCTTTAAAGAAACGGCTGCCCTTAAGGTTGTACTCGTAGGCAAGGTCCTGGAGGACGCAGCTGCCGCATTTATCGCAGGTCATGCAGTCCAGGGGATGGTCCGATAGGATAAGCTCCAGCGCAAACCTCCTGGCCTCGTAGACCTTCGGGGTGTCGGTCTTGACTACCATGCCGTCCTGAACCAGGGCGGAACATGCGGTCGCGAGGGGCTTTCTTGCGTTCTCCACCTCTACCATACAGACCCTGCATGCGCTGAACGGTTCGAGCCGCGGGTCGTGGCACAGGGTGGGTATCCTTATGCCGAGCGAGTTCGCTGCCTGGAGTATGGTCTGGTCGGGACCGGCCTCGACTTCTCGGCCGTCTATGGTGAGCCTTATTTTCTTTATTGGTTCTGGAGCCGTTTCCAGCCCAGTTGTTTTCTTTATCATCAATAGCTGCCTATATCTATGTAAATAAGAATCCACAAAATATCATATAGCGTACAGAACGTCAAGTGCCTAAAATGCGGTTCCGGTAAGCAGATAAAGTAAAAAGAGTTCTGCAAAAGACTGCTCTAACCTACCCCATCCCTTGAGGGGGTAGGGGGAGGGTGGCTTTTCAATCCACCTAAACTATCGGACATTAGTGTATGAGACCTATGCAAAAGTATTTTTTGTGGAGTCCCCGCCTGAGGTGGGTCTGCCTCTGGCACGACAGTACACTTCAGGCGGATGTCGCTCTGGGATACACACCCCCGTCCCCTCTTTTAAGAGGGGAGAAAGGGGTGTGTATTAAATGCCCACTGACACGGTCAATGTCATACCTTTGGCAGGCCCGCCTCTGGTGAAAATCTGGTAGACAACGACCTTCCCGCCCAACAGAGTGGCGGGTCTTCGATATGGTCGTTGATTCAACGAAATAAATTTCGTTGTCTACCCTATAATTCCCTTAGAATGACATCAATTATGCAGGGTTTTGCAGGGGTCTCATTCAGACTTTTCTCTAAGGTCTTTTGCCTTTCTGAACAGCTCTTCCGCTTGTTTTTTAAGAACCTCTTTCTCTTTTTTATCTTCCGGAGGCAAAAGGTCAGCCAATTCTTGTGTAGCTATTCCCCAGTTGTTATATGCCTCGTGTTTATCCGTCTTGTATTTAACTGCGAGCCTGTACTTTTCGAAGGATTCCCTTATGAGTCTCTGCCCCTCTTCTCCGCCGAGCATCTCACCCAGGTATGACAGCGCAATCCCCCAGTTGTTGTATGCCTTGTGGTAATCTTGCTTGTATTTAACTGCGAGCTGGTACTTTTCGAAGGATTCTCTTATAAGTCTCTGCCCCTCTTCTCCGCCAAGCATCTCACCCAGCCTTGACAGCGCATTCCCCCAATTGTAGTATGCCTCGTGGAAATCAGGCTTGTATTTGACTGCGAGCCGGTACTTTTCGAGGGACTGCCTGAGATTTTCTTCACCGCCCAGCTCTGAAAGAAGTGTGCCGTAGGCAAAATAGAGAAAGGCATCTTCTTTGGACTTCTCGATTGCAGATATAAGCTGTTCTTTTGCTTCTCTTGTCTTTCCCTGCTCATAGAGTAAAAGAAATTTTTCTTTTGCCTCTTCTCTTTCCTTTTCTCCTTTATGAAATATCTCTAGTTTCTCAATTTTTGAGATTAGCCAGTCGTGAGCGGGTTGACCGAAATCTCTGGTTCTTTGGAGTTCGAGGGACCGAAGAGGTTTCAGGGTCTCTATCAAGTTGCCCAGAGGGTCTCGTATGAAAGGTGGAAAACCAAGGTTTAAACTATGGTTGAGTTGAAGGAAGAAGTTGTCGGCGTCACATTTCTCTATTAAATAAGAACGCCGGTATTCCAGCAACTCTCTTGTACGATTGTTCAATGTTCCCTCGCCGCCATTGGCTACCCAGTAGAGATTGTATTTGAAGTACCCTTCTTCTGCGAACTTGAGTAGTAGTTCCATTACAAACTCTTTCCGGCCACCACAACCTACTACAATAAGGCCGTTTTTACTAACCACATTCCTAAAGAGATTGACGAACTCTTGTGGCAGCTTACCAACTTCTACTTCGAGGTTTTTTATGTCGTAATTCAGGTAATGGCCGTGAAGGTGGATAATCGTGGGACATCCTGGAGAGAATAACACGTCATTAAAATGTTCCCGCCGGTGGCAGGTTACAACCTCCTGGCCCTGCTGGAATAGCGCCTTGAAGGCAAGGGTCGTCAAAATTAGTGGTAAGGATGGTCTGGATGCAATTGTGTTTTACTAGATGAGCCAGGTAGATATGCGCCCAGTTAGGAGCTTTGGCCCTTTTAACACATTCGGAGATGTATGCTTGACCGTCTGGACGGCTTAAAGCATACTTTTCAAAGACTGTTGAATACTCCCTGTCATAGAGTTCTTCAGATGGT
>Ga0156080_141_pt10 | contig 45621 bp, 34 predicted proteins | sample RifCSPlowO2_02_FD_107733 | JGI IMG/M metagenome (GOLD analysis project Ga0156080, IMG submission 107733) | Planctomycetes bacterium RIFCSPLOWO2_02_FULL_50_16
TGGAACAGCGGCGCAAATATAAAACCAATGTTTGCCTCCCTGACGCACCTTACAACCGTCTGGGGATTTGTTTCTATATTTACGCCCAGGAGCTTGAGGACGTCGGCGCTCCCCGTGTGGCTGGAGGACGCCTTATTGCCGTGCTTTGCCACCTTAATCCCCGCACCTGCCACCACGAGGGCTACGGCGGTGGAGATGTTGAACGTACCCTTTCTGTCACCGCCCGTACCGCAGGTGTCTACCGCTACGCCGTCTATATCCAGTGGTGTGGCCTTGCTCCTCATCACCCTGGCAAGGCCCGTAAGCTCATCCACCGTCTCACCCTTCATCTTTAATGCGGTGAGGAACGCGGCTATCTGGGCCGGTGTCGCCTTACCGGACATTATGTCTTCCATGCAGGCGGCGGTCTCCGCCTCGGAAAGGTCTGTACCCTCGACCAGTTTGGCAATGGATTCCTTTATCATGACGTGGCGCCCAGCTCCATCTTCAGGCGTTTAATAATCCCTTTGACCTCTTCCATCAGCTCCCTGTCATCCATCACCGGTGTGCCCTTAAGTCCGGCCTCCGGTATCTTGGGGTCAAACGACAGGAAGCCCAGTATGGGGATGCCCTTAAGGCGCTTTTCCAAAAAATCCTGCTGTTCCTTGTTCTGAATCTTGTTGCCCACGGCAAATACGGATTTCAGACCTATGTCGGCGGCAAGCCTATTTATTCGGTGGGCTACCTCCACACTGGACAGCGTCGGCTCTACAACCACTATCAGGGCGTTAACGCCCCTGACGCTGGCCCTGCCCAGGTGCTCTACGCCAGCCTCCATGTCCGCTACGGCTACCTCGTCCCTCTGCAACACGATATGGGTAATCATGCTCTTGAGAAACACGCCTTCGGGGCAGGCGCATCCGCCGCCCCCGCGCTGAATGGCGCCCAGTACCATCAGGCGGACTCCGTCCTTTTCTATCCCTATCCGCTCCGGCAGGTCGGACACGGTTGGGTTCAGCTTAAAGAACTTGCCGTACTCCTCGGACGTAGCGCCGGTGCGCTCCTTTACAAGCTCCTTCATCTCGACCATCGGGACGATGTTCTCGTGTCCCTCTATGCCCAGTGCGATTGCAAGATTGGGCGCAGGGTCCGCGTCTATGGCCAACACCTTTTTGTTGTCCTCGTGGGCAAACAGCCACGCCATCGCCGCGGCAAGGGTCGTCTTGCCCACGCCGCCTTTACCCGATATGGCTATCTTCAACTATCTATCTCCTTCACTTTATCAGAATAGTAAGGTGCGTCTCGACGCACCCTACGTTCTACGTTCTGAAACGGTATCTGTGTAAGATTTCTGAAAGCCGTTATTTTACTTATTATAACGAATTAAAGACCAAAGGTCTAAAAAGACTTGACAGGGTTTGTGGGGCTACCTAGAATCGAGCCCATGTAAGTTCTTCTGAATGCATGACTAATGGATACTTGTTCTTCTTATACTTAGTGGGATAACTTGACAGGTCGCCTGTTCTAGATTCTTCGCTTCGCTCAGAATAACAGAGGGTGTTGAAATGACGTTGTGCGTTGGGAATGACGTTATGCACTGGAATAACCTTCGTCGAAATTCATAATAATGAGAGCTCTGAAAAAGTAGTCTAATCATCAATGTAAGGGTAGCCGCAGGCTTTAGTCCGCCTAAGGCGGATTATACACACCCATAAAGGGTGCGGCTACATTTACACCTTCAATTTTGGTACTTTTGCAGAGGTCTCAATAATCTTTATGTAGCGTGCGAGTTTATCTCGCACGTGCAACGCAAGGTCGCACGCCACGTTTTACACTAAATAACGCATGTTTTTTGGTGCGTATTTTGTGAAGATTTTGATACTTAAATGGAAGGGTTATGTCTCAGAATATCATCATACACGGCGGGGCTGGGAAAAGGCCGGGGAGCAAGAAGAGGGTGGAGGAGATGAGGGCCTCTATCAGAGAGGCGCTGGAACTGTCATACCCTGTACTGGAAGAGTGTGGGGCGGTAGAGGCGGTGGTGTACGCAGTGACGTTACTGGAGGATAACCCCATATTCAATGCCGGAACGGGTTCAAAACTGCAGGCGGACGGCAAGGCCCGTATGACTGCCGCACTTATGGACGGCAGTACGCAGAAGTTCTCGGCCGTTGTAAATATTGAAAATGTAAAAAACCCCATAAAGGTTGCCAAGGTGCTTCAGAGGGAGAGATACCGCACCCTGGCCGGAAGTGAGGCAACCAGATTCGCACGTGAAAGGGGCTTCAGGTATTACAGCACCGTTACCGACGAGAGACGGAGGGCTTGGAGATTGGCGTCTCGAGATATGGGTACAGTTGGGGCCGTTGTAATTGATAAGGACGGGAACATCGCCGCGGCTACTTCTACGGGCGGCATGGGACAGGAGACCCCCGGCAGGGTGAGTGACGCCGCATCTCCCTGCGGCACATACGCCAGTAAGTACGTGGGTGTGGCATGCACCGGTAGGGGTGAGGATATCGTCAACGTGGCCCTGGCAACGGGCGTTGGCACAAGGGTCAACGACGGCGTGAACCTGAAAAATGCGGTGGCCAGGTGCATGCGGGAGATTGAGAAGATAAAGGGGCTGGCGGGGGTAATTGCGATTGACAGGCAGGGGAATATAGTCAGCACGCACAACACCGAGTTCATGTCCTACGGCATCTGCAGAAACGGCAAAATATTTATGAAGTCGTGGTGAAAACGTATTGCCAATTGAAACGCCATAGATTAAAATGTTTTTGAGATGTCTTCATAACCTTATTTAAGGGGGGAAAGATTATGAGCTGCGGTAAACCACACGGCAAGAAAATGGGCCCCGGCGGTGCAGCGGGCTCAGAGAAGAAGGCATCAAAACCTAAAGGAAAGAAGTAGTCTTTTTACGTATTGAACCTGGCAGTTTTTTGATTCTCATTATTTTTGAGAAAAAAAGGGGGGGTTCTATGCAAAAATTAAAGGCCCGTGACATTATGACCAGACCGGTAGTATCTGCACGAGAGAACGCCTCTGCGAGGGACGTGGCTATGCAGCTTCTGTGCGGCTTATATAGTGGTATGCCTGTCACAAACCAGAAGGGAGAGGTTACGGGAGTCATAACGGAACACGACCTGCTGAAGGCCGTTAAGGGCGGTAAGGAGCTCGTCCGAGTCACTGCAGGCGATATCATGACCCGTGACGTCATTACCGTAAGTGCTGATACGCCGATAGATAAGGTAGCTGAGATACTGATGGACAAGAACATTATCCGAGTACCGGTTACCCAGGACGGTAAGCTGACCGGTGTGGTGTCTAGGTGCGACATACTAAGAAGCTACATGGAGCCGGAGTTTATCACCCACCTGTAGTACGTGGCATAGTTCCGCTGCATCAGGGTGTGCATGGTTTGTCCGGTCGGCGCAGAGATTCCTCTTTAGCAGGAACTTAGACGGGATTTTCTGCCCTGTAATCCTCTAACGAGGGTCTGCAAAAGTTCGCAAATACAATATGTCATTCTGAGCGAAGCGAAGAATGACAGTTATGCAGGTTTCTGTAGAGGTCTCCTAACGGGTAAGAAAAGGTGAGAAAGCTTGATCAGAAAGAGGTGTCTGAAAGGCTGCGCAAGCTGGAGGGCTGGAGGCAGGATGGGGATACCATAGTTAAGGAGTATAAATTCTCCAACTTCCGCGGGGCCGTAGATTTTGTGGACAAGGCAGCTAACGTAGCAGAGGAATTAAACCACCATCCCACCATAATCATTGACTATAACCGTGTTATCATCACCCTTACTACCCACTCCCGCGGCGGTCTTACGGATAGGGATTTTCAAGAGGCCTCGCTACTCAACGGCCTTCTGAGAGTTTAGACCGTGTGGCTGTCCTTTGACAACGTCTTTGTAGGGACAGACCTTTAGGTCTGTCCGATTGCGGACAGGTTTAAAAACCTGTCCCTACGTTTTTGGGTCTTATCAATGACAGTGTAGGGTGTGTTGAGACGCATCATTTAACTTGTAGGGGCGTATTGCAATACGCCCCTGCCGCATCCTCAATGTAACATCGGCAAAAAACCATGATACCGATACTGAAAAGTATACACGTACTGGTCTTGGCCCTGTGGGTTGGGGGCATGGCCTTCATGACGTTTGTCGCCGCCCCCAGCGTCTTTAAGGTACTGCCGAGGGAGCAGGCCGGCGACGTGGTAGGCGACATATTCCCCAAATATTTTACTCTGGGGTATGTATATTGTCTGCTTGCAATACTCACCGCTGTCGGCGTCTATCTGAAGGAGGATTATTGGAATAAACCCAAGCTCCTAGTTTTGGGGCTTATGCTGATTCTGACCTTTTACGACGGTATGGTGGTGGCGCCCAGGGCCCACGCCGTCAGGACGGAGATGAAGAAGGCGGAACAGGAGGAGCAGAAGAAGGCCCTCTGGGGTGAGTTTGTCAGGCTCCACAGTCAGTCCGCCGCAATAAACATTATAGTATTGGGACTCGGCGTCGCCGTCATAATTACCACCGCCTACTTCATGCGGGTGTAACCTGTAATTGCATTATTAGCCAATTGTCGTCTCAGCTAATGCGCCTGTCCGATTGAGCTAGTGTTTAGTTGGCGTTGCCCCGGGCGCAGATTCCTGTTGTGCTGGCGGAATGGTCCCAGTCCCCTTCTTATAAGCAAGTTTCCCTAAGATGTAGGTGGCGTCAATCGCTCGGTCATCTCCCAGGACCATAAGACTGAAGAACTTGTTCGCGCAGTCACTGAGGTTCTTAGGCGCACCGGGTCCTCCGTAGAGGGATTGATGCCATGCCAGTTGTGGGGGGCCGGCATCGGGGTCGAGTATCACAAAGTCCGCCTCCTTGTCAATATTGAAGTTGCCGAGCCTATCATCTAAGTATAGCGCCTCGGCGCCGCCCAGTGTGATGGAATACAAGCCTCGATAAGCACCTATCTTGTTTCGCTCTGCCTCCGGGATATCCCTGGCCCTCGGGTCATTCGTGCCCTGGAGTATAGTGCAGTTCATCATACCCACCTTGTATGCGTCACCTAAGATATTTAGCATACAGAGGTGGTTACCACCCCCCACGTCACTGCCCATAGCCATGCGGACCTTTGCCTTTGGGTCCTTTGCCTTTCCGATTTGGAAAGAACCGCTGCCTAGGAATAGGTTGGACGCCGGGCAGAACGTCACGGAGGCCCCCAGCTTTGACAGGCGGCGGAACGATTCGTCATTGAGCCAAATGGAGTGACCTCCGGAAAACTTAGGACCGACCAGTCCGTACTTCTCGTACACGTCCAAGTAGGTCGCACTGTCGGGAAACGAATTAAGCACGGCACGGATTTCTTCCGGACTCTCTGCCAGGTGTGTGTTTACCCAGCAGGCGGGGTACTCTTTCCAGAGTTTCCCTGCCAATTCGAGCTGTCCAGGGGTACTCCCCAGGGCAAAGCGAGGCGAGATCGCATAAAAAACGCGTTTCTTACCGTGATACTTTTCGATTAGCCTCTTGCTCTGTTCGTAGAAATCCTCAGCCGTATCTAAATTCGCCTTGGGCCCGCTGCGGTCCATTCCGGTCAATCCCCCAATCAGCAGCATGTTGCGGCTCATGGCCTCCTCGAATAAGACCTCCGTGCAGACCGGAGAGACCGTGGTGAACACCTGCGCAGTCGTTGTCCCATTGGCGAGCAGGTCGTCGAAAAAGTGCTTTGCGCCCTCACGTGCGTATGCTGGATCGTTGTATTTCATCTCCTCGGGGAAGACGGACATCTCCAGCCACTCCAACAAGGCGTTTCCGTAGGCACCGAGAACGCGTGTCTGCGGGAAATGAACGTGTGCGTCTATAAATCCGGGAACGATAATGCGGTCTTTATATTCGGTGATATTGATGTCGGCGTACTTGTCCTTGAGCATCTCATACGGACCGAAGTCCATTATTATACCATTCTCAATAATGAGCAGCCCGTCCGGCAGAAACCGAGCTGCCGCCATCTCGTGAGAGGGATCATAATCCCAGGGGTCGGCAATGAGGTCAAAAAAGGTTCCTCTAACGGCAGTTATATCCGCGGCCGCCGATACCGGCGAGACGTGCCAGAAGCCCTCTAACGCCAGAACAACTGCAACAAGCATTAACGTCTTTCCCAGCCTTGTCATGCGCATCTCCTCTCTGTAGCTTCTCTGTGTTAACGAAATTCATTATTGAGCAGGGGGCACACCCCTAGAACTCATACGACACACCGATTAGGGCAGTAATGTTCTTATCTTGATGATGCCATATATGCGATGACCCGCCAGGAACACTGAGAATCTTGTCGTATCGTATTTCAGGCCTTATCAAGATATTCTCCCTCAGACGGATATTTACGGTTCCTGTAACCTCTGCGAAGGACGCACCGTCGCCACCGCTAATCCCAAGCACATTTTCCTGGTCCCAGTAGTATTCGCCCCGGGCAACGAACTCCAGCCGGGCGGTGTAATCGTAAATAAAATACTGTGCCACACCCCATGCATGATTGTCCTTCTTTATCCGGCCGGAGGGTTGTGTTGTCCTTATGGGGTCGGATACCCAGTTACAGTCTGTAACTAAAGTGAGCTTATGAAACGGGGAAAGCGAAACCGTCAAATCGTAACGCTGAGTCCATTGCGAATTATTGAGCGCATGTTCAGGACCCCATATAGTGCCAAAATGTATCCAGCCGCTCTTGAAAAACGCAAAGTCAGGCAAAATATAGTTTAGCTCGACGCCATGGGTGAAGCTCTTGTTATTATTAACGAAGGTACCGGTGGTGTTGGTAAAGTAATAGTGCGCGCTCAAGCGGCTCGTTACATCGTAGCCAAGGGCTAGACCTGTTGCATTGCCGAATGTGCCCCAGCTGTTTGTGTAGGAAGCTGTGTAATTGGGATTCCACAGCGAACCCCAGACCTCGAGTCCCAGCCAGCCGGGAAACTTACCGAACTTCGCCTTGAGCCCTTTACCGAGAGGGATATTCCACAAAACATAAGCCTCACTAAATGTTACCTGCCTGCCACCTGTCTGACCAGGTACAGGAGCTGTGCCTATGGGTTGGGCAACTAACCCATCATCGTACACGGGCCTATTATTGGTATTCCGCCGGGCCATGTCGCCCCAGTCAAGACTTATCTTGAACCCAATGTCGCCGGGTTCAGGTGCATCCTTGTAAAGCCATAGCTGTATGTGTTTTATAGTAAAGGAGTTCACCTGCCTGTCGAACATCAGTGGTGGAATGGCGATACTGTCACCTGCGTCGGGGTTGACACTCTCATACTGTATGTAGGTGTCTAGATACCCCCCGAACTTTATATCCTCGAATTGGTCCAGGAAGCCACGCAGCATCGATGTCTCTTTGTTCGTTAGCGGACCCGCTTTGCCATGGGCAGCAAGCTTTTTTTCTTCAATGAGTGCCCTAAACTCCCCGATTCCGGTGTCTGTAAGTTCGGCGGCTGCGGTACGTGGGGGGCCAAAGAGAAAGATCATGAAAGCAAATGTAAATGTACACATAGACGCAGGATTTCTCAGACGCACGGGGCAACCCTCTGCGAGGCAGTTCAACACTTTAACAAGAAAAAGGTGGACGGGAATGGACAATAATCACCTGAGGGGTTCTTCCGGCTGGAGGTAGTCCTCGGTGAGCAGTTCTTCCGCCCTTTCAAATTCCTCTTCTTCTTTTCGGATGGCGGATGGGAAGGTGAGCCATAACAGCCTTCCCTCTGAGTTTATCAGGAGCTTGCCGCGCTCCGTGATAAGCAGATAGATTATCAAGAGCGGCATTATCAGGGGGGCAACGACTACCAGTATAAAAAGTCCTACCAGGAATATGGGGAATAACGACAATGCTATGGGAAACACAACCAAGGAGATTAAGGCGACGACGGCTATCCCAAAGGAAAGAATCCATGGCAGTAAAAATATAGAGAGCAGTGATATGCCGAATATCTTGAATCCGCCCTTTATCTTTTCGTCGGAGATGAATACGCCGCCGGGGGTCTCTTCTTCTTCCTCCTCCTCTTCCGCCGCCTCCTCAGGCCCTTCTTCGTAATAGCTTTTCTTTTCTTTTTCGCGCAGCGGCTCAGCCCCTTCGGGCTCTTTCTCTTCTACCGATACGTCCTCTCCGTAGAGTTCATCTCTCTCCGCCCCCTCCTCTTCAGCCAGTCTTGCCCTCTCGAAGGCATCTCCGCCGCGCCCGTAGACCTCCTGTTCATAATCTTCGGGCGTCTTACGCCATCTTTTTAGTAGCCACTGGAGCATGGTTTAGTGCCTGTTCCGTCATTAAGTGATGCTGATGAGGTCTGCGCGTTATAATGCCCTTATATTATGCCTGCTGTTAACCTCTGTCAATCTAAAACCTCGCGAAGGCTTACCACTGCCTGGGCCGCAATCGCCTTACCCTCGCCTATGGCCCCGATGCCTTCCGTGGTGGTGGCTTTGACATTTACCCGCTCAGGAGATATGCCCAGGAGCCGGGCCATTTTATCCCGCATCTCCACCTTCCTTGCCCCCAGCTTGGGCGCCTGTGCAATTACTACCACGTCCACGTTATTTGCCACCAGCCCCTTTTCCTGGATTAGACCTGCAACATGTTTTAGAAGCACCTGGCTTGAGATGTCTTTCCATTTGGGGTCGGTGTCCGGGAAGTGTTCTCCTATGTCCCCCAATGCGGCGGCGCCTAACACGGCATCGCATACGGCATGAATGACCACGTCGGCGTCGGAATATCCTTCCAGACCCAGAGGGAAATCAAAGGCAACACCGCCCAGCATCAACCTTCGGCCTTTAACCAGTCTATGGACGTCATAACCTATTCCAAAGAGCATTGTATGTCGAGGACCTCGAAGTGGAAATTCTCACGGACAAAAACCTGCTATGGGAGATGCGGTAGAGAAAGGGGGATAGTTACGGGTCTATTTTAATTCAGTGGAGCTTTTCCCCAACAGTCCCCTTACCCTGTCGGAGAGTCTATTGAGCTCAGCAAGATGTTTCATGCATATCTCTCTTTCAGACCATCGTACGTCGCGGAAACAGGCCACGGTATTTTCAATATCCTCGATTACCCTGTCTATCGCCTTGTTAAGTTCAGAGATCGTAAAGTTTGAACATCTGTCTGAGAGGTTGTCGATGCGCTTAGAAATCTCGGTACGGTACACCTTTCGTTTGTGCGGTATCACCGTAAAGCCTATCCCGGCCAGCGCCATGGCGCCCACCATTATTATCGCTGCGGGCAGGAAGAACGTGAGCAGATAACCGAAACCAGCAATGGCCGCTACGGCCGCCCCTTCCATGGCGAGGAAATTCACCAGCCCGCCCTGGGCCACCGCCCTTATCCTGTCGGCCTCGTTTACCAGGTCGAACTCGCGATATTCCCTCGAGTGCTCTTTGAGGGCGAACTGGAGTTCGTTTTTCCTGTCCTCGAAGCTGTGTTCGCCCAGGGATTCCACGTCTCCCGTACCCTGTTCCACTTTCTTATAGTCAAGGGCGATTTCCCAAAGCGCCCTGTTATTTCTCGTTATATAGTCCACGGCGTCGTCAATCACCCTGTCCAGGTCATGCAGTGGGTTTGAAAGGCTGCTCATCTCCTTCTTGAACTTGTCCCCTATCTTTTCCCTGGAGAACACTGAGGCCATCAGTGCGCGTGTGGTCATGTGATAGCCGAGGAACGTATCGAGCCTCTCCTTCAGGCGGGAGAATGCCGACTCTATCTCCAGCTTGTACTTCTTTGAATAGTCTTGCATGTCCTCCCTCTTGCTCTTCAGCCGGGCCTCGAGTCGTTCTATCCCTGCTATCTCTGAATTGTAACGGGCGATTTTTGTCTCCAAATCCTTCTTGAGGTCGGCAAAGACATTAGTGAGGAAGCGAAGAGGGCTGAGGGACTTTAGTTCCATCTTTATGTCGAAGTCCATCTTTTCGAAGATGAAGTCCTCTATCTCACCTACATTGCTTTTACGGAGTAACTCCTGGTCTTGGTTGGCTTTGGCTGTGGTGGCCATTAAACTGGAAAGGGCAATAACCTTGGGGTCAAAGCCGAGGAGCTTGTAACAGTTTTTTTCAATGAACGGAATGATTTCGTTAAGCTCCTCCTCGGTCTTCAGGTCTATCTTGTTTAGAACAATTATCACCTTGCGGCCCCACTTTCCTTTGAGGAGCTGGATAAACCGCCTCTCGCTCTCCGTAAGGGGTCTGTCGGAAGATGTGATAAAGATTACAAGCTCTGCACGATGTATAAAGTTCTCTATTATAGTTTCGTGTTCCACGAAGATGGAGTTGGTGCCGGGGGTATCAACTAACGTGATTTCTTTTAAGGCGTCAAGGGGGTATGTGACGCGTGACATGTGTTCCTGTAGCTGCTCCTGGCTGAAGCTGTCACCGTGAGTAAGAAGGACGACACTGTGAGTGGTGGGTGTGGGGCCTACCCGTAGGATTTTCTTGCCAAGGAGAGCGTTTACAAAGCTAGACTTTCCGGAGTTGTATTCTCCGGCGACGATGATATAAAAGGGCTCCGCCATCTGCTTGGCCATATCCCGAATCTTTTTCTCGATATCGGTATGACCCATGCCGGCGAAGAAACTTTCAACGTCTTTTAGGAGTTCGGAGACCTCTTTTAGAGTTCTCTTAAGCTCCTTATTTTTAATGATGACGTTAGTCATTCGTCGTGTGCTAAGCCGTGCAGGCCACCTAAATTACGAATTATAACTACATATCATCCTGCGTCAAGAACTTTTTTGACAAAATAAAACCTTTAAAAAGGCTTTAAATGCCATTCCTGCAAAAGTCCCGCCGGAGATGCCACGCCCGCAAACGGCGAAGCAAAACGCCCGATACAGAGGCTTCGACGGTGAGCCCTTCGATGAACTCAGGGGCTGAGCCTGTCGAAGCCTCAGCCGAACCGATCGGACGCTACACCTGCGCTGTTCTTCTGTAGCGTCTGGCTTCGGCCGTGAGCTCAGCCGAACGGTCTCCGTACCAGACGCAAAAACTCAGCTCAATTTGCCCTGCGTTCACGATAATGATTGTAAATATCGTCGGCAATTGACCCTAAGGCTCTCGCATCGTTGCCCAACTCCTTGATTCTACTATCAAAAGACTTTATGCTGGTAAACTGTTCGGAGACGTATCGTGCCACAAAGTTCTCAGCCGTTATGAAATTTGCCTCGGGTCCCCTGTCATCCGCACTTTGATATATCTTATAGGCTACCAGATCGGTAATACTCTTTAACGCAGGGTCTTCGCCACTGCTTATCCTGCTCTTTACTATCGCATCCTTTTGAACGTCATTGCGGTTTGTGGCTTCATTCTTCTTAACACGAGTACGACTTATGGTTTTCTTCTTCTCCATACTCCTAAACCTCCTCTTTTCGGAAATTCTCAGTTGACTCCATAATGGGCTGCCGGGATGTAATTAGATTCCAGGTGTATTTATTAAGGCGATTCCTTTTTTAAGGTATGGAATTGGTTGGGGTGTACTGCGTTTTGATGACGAAAGTTGAATCTACTGCCAGGGTTCTTTTAAGTACCTTATTTTTGAAAATGATCTTGCACGGTTGCGGTATACTTATCACTGCTGTCCCCACTTTACATAAATTATATGTCTGTGCTGTCTTACGTCAAGAGTTTTCGGGAAATAAAGTGAGGTCCCGGTATCCGTTGATAAAATCCGGGCGGGGTAAAATACGAAAGAGGTCTAAGCCGAGGGCTGTTCAGGACTTTCATTCCGTATATAGAACGGCCGGATGGGCCGCTCCGTAGGGGCGGGGTAACCCCGCCCCTACAAGCTCAGATTACATTTTCCTCTCCCTCTTTGCAGTCGTGACGCCTCCCGTAAAACTGCTCCAGCTCTTTTTTCCTGCCCTCAAGTCCCTTTTTGCCTAAGAGGGCGTTTGCATTTAACTTGCCCGCCTCTACCCCCGGCTGGTCAAACGGGTTTATGCCAAACAATTTCCCGGCCAGCGCAGTCTGCAGTTCAAATAGGTAGAGCAGTTGTCCTATATGGAAGGCGGAGATTTCCGGCAGATATATTGTGCAGTTGGGCCGTCCGTTTTCAGTCAGTGCGGCCTGGGTTCCCAACCTTTCCGCCTCCATAAGCTCCTCAAGGGAGTGGCCTGAAAGATGGGCCAGGTTTTTATCCGGCACATCGCTGGGGATTTTTATGGAGGACTCAAATCTGCCGACGATAAGGAACGTTATGACCTTGTCGAAGGGGCCTTCCATATAGAGCTGGAGCTGTGAGTGCTGGTCCGTGGGGCCTAGGGCGCGGACGGGCGTGGGGCCGCAGTGCACAACCTCGCCGTCTACGGACAGTTTCTTGCCCAGACTCTCCGCCCACAACTGACAGTACCACTCTGCCACACCCTTCAGTCTGGATGAATAGGGCATCATGACGGAGATTTGCTTGCCCTTGTTGTAGCTGATGCACTGGAGCACTGCGTTCATAAGGGCAGGGTTCTGTCTGATGTCATCGGATTGGCAGAGCCTGTCCATAGAGGCCGCACCGGCCAAGGCCGCTTCAATATCAATACCGCTTACGGCGGCCGATAATAGTCCCACGGGAGTAAGTACGGAAAACCGCCCCCCCACACCCTCTGGTATGTCGAGAGTGGTATAGTTGTCTTCGCCGGCAATCCGCCTCAACGCCCCGTCCACCGGGTCGGTGGTGGCTATGAGGTTTTTTCCATAACCGTTCCCAAGTTTTTTTCTCAAGAGGTCTCTGACGATAAGGAATTGCGCCACCGTTTCTACCGTGGTTCCGGACTTGGAGATGACGTTGAACACCGTCTTTTCGAGGTTAATCAACCGGAGCAGTCCGTTAAAGATGTCCGGGTCTATGGTGTCTATTATGTGAATCCTGGGACACCCTTTCCTCACCTCTGATAACTCGTTATAAAGGGGGCCATTCAAGGCCATGTGCAGTGCAATGTTACCGAGGGCTGAACCTCCTATTCCCAGCACTACAAAATCGGAGAAGTCCCTTTTCTTGACGTCATTGGCCACCTCAGACACCCTGGCTGTGGTATGTTTGTCGTAGGGGAGGTCAAGGAATGGGAGGAGTCCTCCGGACCTTTCTTTCACCAGGTTCTGGAAGCACTTGGCGGCCCGTTCGCGTATATCCCCAAGTTCCGCGCGGGTTATACCATGCTCCTCGCCGATGCGCTCGGCCATCACGTTGTCGAAGTCTAGGTGGATGTTCTGCATTTTCGTTAATGAGAGCCCCGCAAGAGTCTGTTAATACTGTATGTCGTTCTAAGCGAAGCCATGCTAAAGGCAGACGCGCCTTTGGCGCAAATCTAGGTTTTGTAGCGTCTGGCCTCTGTACCAGACGCTTTTATCATCATCCGATACGGAGGCTTCGGCGGTGAGCTCAGCCGAACCGATCGGACGCTACTTCTGGATTCTTCGGTCGCCTTACTCCCCCAGAGTGACAACTTCATAAGGTTTTTCGGATGTCTCCCAAGGTAATAATTGTTAAATTCATAATAGGAGCTACATCAAGAAGAGGGTTTAGACGGGAGAGATATTTATAATTTTAATCCCTTTAGATAGTTGCGGAATTCGTCGCCAAGTTCCGGATTCTTCAGGGCCAGCTCCACCGTAGCCTGCAGGAAGCCCAGTTTGTTCCCCGTGTCGTGCAGTTTTCCTTCTACGCGGCAGGCATAGACCGGCCCCTTGTTGACCAGACTCTTTAGGGCGTCCGTAAGCTGTATCTCGCCTAGGGTGCTGGGGATGGTCTGTTCGATGGCTCTAAATATCTCCGGAGGAAGGATATACCTCCCGGAAATAGCCAGGTTCGAGGGGGCCTCCTCCGGTTTTGGCTTCTCGACCATATCAAGTATCCTGTAGACGCCGTCCTCAATCATTTCAGGTCTTATTATTCCATAGCGGCTGACCTCGGATTGCTCAACCTCTTCTACGGCAATTACAGGCCCCTTAAAGCGATAGTGCACGTCTAGAACCTGTTCAAGGGCGGGTGTCTCCGAATCCACTATCATGTCCGGCAGGAGCACCGCAAAGGGTTCGTTCCCAATCACGTCCTTTGCGCAGAGGATGGCGTGGCCAAGCCCCAGGGCCTCACTCTGACGAACGAAGCAAAAGGAGACGAGGTTAGAAATTGCCTTCATCTCCCTCAGGAGCTTGTGGTCACCCTTTTTCTCCAGAAGTCCTTCCAGCTCGTACGCGGTGTCAAAGTGGTCCTCAATTGACCTCTTACCCCTGCCCGTAACCATTATTATCAGCTCTATACCGGAGAGCTTTGCCTCTTCCACCACATATTGAATCGCTGGTTTGTCAACCAAGGGGAGCATCTCTTTGGGCGAGGCCTTGGTGGCGGGCAGAAACCTGGTGCCCAGGCCAGCCACGGGAAGTACAGCCTTTCTTACCTTCATGGGATTTCTCCTACCTTGTGCACGACAAACCGGACTCTTACTTAAGAAACGATTTTGCTTGATTTTATATAAGTTAATACACTATTCCAATGGAAAAACCAACGCTGAATTTTCTTGACCGGACGATTTTGTGTCAATAGAATCGATATTTAAATAGTTCACGTCAATAAGTCAATATTAAATTATGAAGTTACCAAAAAACCTCGAACCTCTGGAACTCTCTCGCAGGGAATTCGTGGTGCTCTGCGTGCTGTTTTCCATCCTTATGGTCGGAATTGCCATCAAGTTTGTTATGGACAATCATCTGGGCTCAGGGGAGATAAAGGTTTTAAGGCAAAATCCTGAGGAATTGACGTTGCGGCTGGATATAAATACAGTTGAGTGGTATCAACTCCTGCCTCTGCCGCAAATCGGTGAGAAGAGGGCGCGGGCCATCGTAGAGTATCGTGAAAAGCACGGTCCATTTACAGACGTGGATGAGCTGTTAAACGTGAAGGGTATAACACCAAAGGTCCTCGAGGGAGTCAGGGGTTCAATAAGAGTAAGCGGTGAGACAAGTAAGGCTTACGGCAAGGAAGCGGAGAAAGACACGGGTGGATGAATTCAAACTAGTATCTCCCTATAAACCCAAAGGTGACCAGCCCAAGGCTATAGAGAAACTTATAGATGGTTTTGGCAGGGGGGAGAAATGCCAGACCCTTATGGGCGTGACCGGCTCGGGCAAGACGTTTACCATGGCAAACGTCATAAAGGCCCTGGGCAGGCCTACACTGGTCATGTCTCACAATAAGACGCTTGCCGCCCAACTCTACAGCGAGTTTAAGGAATTTTTCCCGCACAATGCGGTAAGGTATTTTGTCAGTTACTACGACTACTACCAGCCCGAGGCCTATATTCCCCAGAGGGACATATACATAGAGAAGGAGGCCACTGTAAATCAGGAACTCGACCGGCTGCGCCTCGCCGCCACCAGCGCCCTTATGACTCGCAGGGACGTTGTGATAGTGGCGAGCGTCTCCTGCATCTACGGACTTGGCTCACCGGAGGAGTATCAGGAGATGTACGTGCCCATTAACAGGGGCGATGAGATAGACCGCAACGCACTGCTGCGGAAACTGGTGAACATACAGTACGAGCGCAATGACCTCGCCTTTGAACGGGGAGTATTCCGCGTCAGGGGAGACGTGGTGGAGATATTCCCTTCTTACGAGGAGTACGCCTACAGGATAGAATTCTTTGGAGACGAAATAGACCGGCTCACGGTGATAGACCCTTTGAGCGGCGAGGTGCTAAGTCAGGAAGATTCTTTTGAGATTTATCCCGCCAAACACTTCGTGATGCCCGAGGGTAAGATAGAAGGTGTGGTGGCGTCCATTGAAAAAGAACTTGTGTGGTGGCTTGACGAGCTCAGGTCAAAGGGCAAACACCTGGAGGCCCAGCGCCTCGAGGCCCGTACCCGCTACGACATGGAGATGATAAAAGAGACGGGCTACTGCCACGGCATAGAGAACTATTCCAGACACGTAAGCGGCCGGGCCCCCGGTGAACCACCCTATACCCTGATTGATTACTTCCCCAAAGACTTTTTCATGATAGTGGACGAGTCTCACGTAACCGTTCCTCAGATAGGGGGTATGTACAACGGAGACCGTTCGAGGAAGGAGACCCTGGTGAATTACGGCTTCCGTCTGCCCTCGGCCCTGGACAACCGCCCCTTGCGCTTCGGTGAATGGGAAGGTAAGGTAAATCAGGTGCTATACGTCTCGGCCACCCCAAGTCCCTACGAGCTGGAGGCATGCGGCGGAGAGGTTGTGGAGCAAATCATCCGGCCCACCGGACTTCTTGACCCCGTTATACACGTAAGACCTGCGGCCACGCAGGTAAAGGACCTGCTTGAGCAGATAAAGAAGCGGGCGGAAAGGGGTGAACGGGTGCTGGCTACTACGTTGACCAAACGCCTTGCGGAGGATCTGAGTGAATACATGCAAGAAGAGGGCCTCAAAGGTATGTATCTTCATTCAGAACTGGACGCCTTTGAAAGGGTGGAGGTCTTGAGAGACCTGCGAATGGGCAGATTCGACGTGGTGGTGGGGGTAAATCTGCTCAGGGAAGGTCTTGACCTGCCCGAGGTATCCCTGGTGGCCATACTCGACGCCGATAAGGAGGGTTTTCTACGCTCCGAGACCTCGCTGATACAGACCGTCGGTCGTACGGCCAGAAACGTAAACGCGGAGGTAATCCTGTACGCAGATACCGTGACCTCATCCATGAAGAGGGCGATAGACGAGACCGCCAGACGCCGCCAGCTCCAGCTCGAATATAACCAAAGGCATCACATCACCCCTCAGACCATCCGAAAGGAGATACGTAAGGGCATCGAGGAAGAGGTGTCGTCAAGGAGGTATGCCCGCCAGGTGGTAGCGGAGACGGAGGAAGCATACGTAACGCTCGACTATATAAACGAATTAAAACAGGAGATGCAGGAGGCCGCCGCAAAGCTCGACTTCGAACGGGCAGCAGAACTGCGGGATAAGCTTGCGGCCTTGTCGTCTAAATAGTCTGTAAAAATGCAGTTTAACCGCAGGGGCAGCTCCCTGTACTTGCCTAAATAATATTGTAGTGGCAGAGTTTACTCTGCATAATGTCAAGCAAGCTCGACCGCTACGGCAAAGGTGCAAACTAACAGAAAGAATCAGGCTTGAAGAAAATAAGGTATATTACCTTGACGCAACTGTATTCAATTTCAGAAAATGTTTGAATTACTTTAAACAAATGCCACTACCATTTGACCTGGAAGAGATAGAACAACTGATAGACATGGCCATAAGGGAGGATGTCGGCGGTGGTGACGTGACCACCGACAGCCTGGTGCCCGAATGGCTGGAGGCGAGGGCTGATTTCGTCGTCAAAGAGGCCGGGGTGGTGGCCGGTCTGGTGGTGGCTGAACAGGTCTATAGGAAACTGAACAAGAAGGTTTCCTTTGAATGTGAGGTAAACGACGGCGCAAAGCTGCTGCCCGGAAGGGTAATCGCCACGGTAAGCGGTCCCGCCAGGAGCATCCTGTTCGGGGAGAGGGTTGCACTCAATTTTCTCCAGAGATTGTCCGGTATAGCGACCCTTACTGCCAAATACGTAGAAAAGATAAAGGACCATAAGGCCAAGATATACGATACCAGAAAGACCACCCCCGGCTGGCGGACGCTGGAGAAATATGCCGTAAAGATGGGCGGCGGGATGAACCACCGCATGGGTCTTTACGACCAGATACTGATTAAAGACAACCACCTTAAGGCGCTTGAGGCGGGACAGGCCCTGTCAAAGGGCGTAAGGCTGGCAAGGGAGAAGGCGCCCCAGTGGATGCTCATAGAGGTAGAGGCCAAGACACTCGAAGAGGTAGAGGAGGCGCTAGCGGCCAGACCGGACATAATCATGCTGGACAATATGTCAATCGGGAACATATGCAGGGCCCTAGAGATTATAAATAGCGCCAGACTTGAAAAAGCGCCGATAATAGAGGTCTCAGGCGGTGTGACACTGGAGAACGTAGAGGAGATAGCAGAGGCCGGTCCCGACTGGATATCCGTAGGCGCCCTTACCCACTCCGCCAAGGCCCTCGACATCGCCCTGGACGTTAGGGGGATGATTTAATCTATGCATCCCCGTTTTTCTCTAATAGAACTCTTTTAGTAGCTTTTCAAACCCTGAACGGTCGAATGGCTGTTTGACGAGCGGGCCTCTTGCAAGCACAGGCTCCTGTTCCTCCATGGTAAGGCGCTCGCAGTGGTAGATTAAACCTATTGGTATCCTGTCACCCCACTCCTGGGCCTTCTGGAAGGCCGCCATCCTGTCCCTTGGGTCGTAACCGGGCTCTTCGTCCTCTATCTTGTAGACACGGTCCTTATACCACTTGAACGTATTCAGCTTGTTAAAGCTGGGACAGGGCTGGAGGATGTCTACAAGGGCGAAGCCGTCGTGCTGGATGGCCTTCTGCAGCAGGCCGACAAGGTGGTTCTTTTCCCCCGTAAAACCCCTGGCAACAAAGCTGGCGTTGAGCGCAACCGCCACTGAGATTGGATTAAACGCAGACTCAAAAACCCCCTCCGGCTGTACCTTTGTTACAAACCCTATTTCACTGGTGGGGGAGGCTTGGCCCTTGGTAAGTCCGTAGACCTGATTATTATGCACCACCAGCGTGATGTTGATGTTTCTCCGTATGGTGTGCATAAAATGGTTTCCACCCTCGCCGTAGCAGTCGCCGTCGCCGGCTATGGCGATAACCGTTAGCTCATGGTTCGCAAGCTTTGCCCCGGTGGCTGGGGGAAGGGTGCGGCCGTGGAGGCTGTTAAACGTGTTGCACTTCATGTAGTGGGGCAATTTTCCGGACTGACCAATCCCTGAGACCAGGAGCACCTCGTGCGGCTCCATATCGAGCCCTACCAACGCCTCCTGCACGGCCCGCAGTATCATAAAGTTCCCGCAGCCCGGGCACCACGCCGTCTCTTGTCCCTGATAGTCCTTTAGTTCTACCACGACTTAGCCACCCTTTTTATAGGGCTGGGACTCTGTCCCCAGCCGGACGTTAAACTAGGTTATATAGCATGGGTGGCAGAGCACCCATGCTATGATGTGATACCGTGTATCATTCTGAGCTAATCTGGTAGACAATGACCCTTATGGTCGTTAATTCAACGAAATAAATTTCGTTGTCTACCGTTTTGCTTCCTCAGGGTGATTCGCCTTAGGAAAATGCGCCTCTGTGAAAATATGATTTTTGTAGCGTCAGGTCTCCGTACCCGACGGCGGTGCGACCGCTGCGAGCGGCGTCCGATACGGAGGCTTCGGCGGTGAGCCCTTCGATGAACTCAGGGGCTGAGCCTGTCGAAGCCTCAGCCGAACCGATCGGACGCACTTTTAGACCCTTCGGTCATTTCCTTAGAATTACAACCCAAAAGGGTTTTTGGGTCTCGGATTGAGACCTCTGCAAAACTCTTGTTTAGTCCCCCCTAAATACCCTACCCTACTCTCCCCCTTGAGGGGGGAGGGTAGGGTGGGGGTGATTAACAACCCTAATAAATATTTTTATCTGTATTAGATAAACTTGCGTAGATTCTTCAGCCACCCTCCCCTTTATCCCCTCCCCTCAAGGGAGGGGAGCTTAAAAGGAGCGTATAGATTTTTCGAAATCCTTAGATTATTTCAGGCCAGCAATTATGTATTCCGGGCTGAAGGGAAGGCCGTCAAATTTCAGGATATTTCCCGTAACCTTCTTGCCCGTCTCCGTCCTTATGATGCGTGCCAGCTGGCCGGTAGCGTTGTTCTCCACCACAAAGCATTTTTCGGCCCTTTCCAGCGCCTTGGTTACAGGTTCTGCCGGGAAGGGCCACAGCTCGCTAATGTGCATCATACCCGTACTGGCCCCGTCTGCGTTCAGCATGTCTACGGCTTCCTTTAGGGCCCCGTATGTGGATCCCCAGCCGATCAGCAGCGTCTTTGCTCCTTCGGTGCTGTACGTCCTGGGCGGCGCAATCTCCGCCCCTAACCCCTCCAGCTTCTTCATGCGCTTTCGCACCATACGCCTTCGTATGTCAAGGTCCTCGGTAAGGTGGCCCTCTTCGTCGTGCTCGTCGCTGTCCGTGACTACAACGATACCCGGCTCTCCGGGCAGCGCCCTTGGGGATATGCCGGAGTCGGTGAAGGCGTGTCTTTTATACCCGTCCATCTTGGCAAGGTCTTTTGTAGCGAGGAGTTCTCCCCTGTCAATGGTTACTCTGCTTATGTCAAGGTTGTCTATGGTCCAGTACGAATCGGCAAGGTGCTGGTCGCTCATGACTATTACCGGTGTCTGGTACTTCTCAGCGAGATTAAATGCCTTGCCCATCAGATAAAATGCCTCTTCGGCGGTGCCCGGTGTAAGTACGGCCCTGGGGAACTCGCCGTGAGCGGCGTGCAGTACGAACTCAAGGTCCGCCTGTTCGGTCCTGGTGGGAAGGCCGGTAGAAGGCCCCGGCCTCTGTCCCTCTACTATTACAATGGGGGTTTCGGTCATGCCTGCCAGTCCAAGACCCTCTACCATTAAGCAGAAGCCGCCGCCCGACGTGGCGGTCAATGACCTCACCCCTGCGTAAGAGGCGCCTATGGCCATATTTATGGCGGCTATCTCGTCCTCCGCCTGTTCCACTATCAGTCCCCATTCCCTGGTCTTTCCGGCCAGGTAGGTCGTTATTCCGGTTGACGGGGTCATTGGGTAGGCGGACATGAACTTGCACCCGGCCGCAAGCGCTCCAAGGGCAAGGGCCTCGTTACCGCTTATAAGCATCCGCCGTCTGTCATTAAGAGGAGTGAGATTTCTATTGAATTGTCTTGAGAAATTGTTTGCGGTGAACTCATATCCTGCCCTTGCGGCCCTGACGTTATCTTCTGCGGCCTCTCCCTTCTGGATGAACATCTCCTTTAGCATATCAGCCAGGGGATTGAAGTCGTAACGCATCAGGCCGAGTGCGGCGCCCGCCGCCACGGAGTTACTGTATATCTTATTGCCGCCCTTCTCGCTGGCAAGCCGGTCGAGGGGTACGTTTATAAGGCACGCATCCTGTTGGGTGAGTTTAATCTTCTCGCCGTCGTATATGATTGCCCCACCTTGTGGGACTTCTTCCCTGTGGAGGTCAATGGTCTCTTTATTAAGGGCTATTAGTACGTCTACCCCTTCAGTCATGGCGGAGACGTATCCATCCCGTATCCTTACCGTAGACGTGTTATGTCCGCCCCTTATGCGGGACTGGTAGTCCTGGATTAAGAATGCCTGGTATCCGCCTTTGGTAAAGACGTGACTGAGGGTGTGGCCGACAGTCTGCATCCCCTGCCCCGCAGCACCGCCTATCTTTATCTTAAAGTCCAGGGACAAGATTCCCACCTTTATGTAGTTTGGAACCCTACAGAAATCGCCCAAGCATCTCTGTCGTCCTTCTCCGCCTAAGGTGGAGAAGAATCTGGTAGACAACGACCTTTATCCGCCTCAGGCGGATTGATTCAACGAAATAAATTTCGTTGTCTGCCGCTTCGTTTCCTCAGAACGACCCGCCTTCGGTGGATGTGGGTTTTCAGAGGTTTCGGTCTGAATTAAGCTTAATCTTAGCCCCTTCGTTAAAGAAGTGTCAAGCAATTAAAAAGATTGTAAACGATTTCTGTGTCAGGGTATATATTATGTACAAAAAAGGGAATAATAGCCTAAGTATCGGCAGAATACTAACATAAGGAACCATCTGAAAAAGTCTGTTAGCACCTTTAATTTTCCCCCTCGATTGAGGGGAATAGGGGGAGGGTAAAACTTGGCTTGAACCCTGTAAAGCACACTTTCCCAGAGGTCTCGTAAGGCATATTCCCCGTAAAGGGTGTCGGTATTTGCATTTCTCTTTGGCAGAAGGAAGCTATTTTTAGGTTGACTATGGAAGGGAAAAGGAATATTATTTTTTCGGATAAAAGTTGGGGCATCTGGAAACCGACTAAGGTCCCCGTTTGTTTCCTCATAATAGCAATTCACAACGTGTCGCTTGTATATCAAACTAACACTGTGAATATACAGAAGTAGTTTGTACAAGCGTCCTCTTTAACAAGAAAATATAGCACGGCATTCGTCTTACCGTAGACACTTTATTTCCTGCAATATCCTTCCCGGTAAAAGAGGATGCCGCGTGCCTTTAAATTGTTGACCAACGCTGTATCAGGTATGGAATAAGATGGTAGACAAAGAAGGACTAAAAGGGCAGCTTGTTAAGGGATTAAAATTACTGCACCAGCGGATTACCAAAAGAACGCCCTTAAGGTTAGAGTTCGGCCGGGCGGTGGAAGATCTGATAGCACTGGCTGAGACATTGGAACATCGTGTGGCCGAGCACGCTGCGGAACTAGCGAATAGAAATCAAGAACTTAAACAGGCCCGGGGGAAGTGGCAGAGAGATATAGAGAAAGCTCTCCTGGTAATGGCTTTGATGGCCGAAGCGAGGGATCCTTACATTCACGGCCATCACCAGCGTGTGGCAAAACTTGCCTGCGCTATCGCCGGTGAAATGGGTCTTTCGGAGGAGAAGATCGAAGGATGCCGCCTAGCCAGTCTCGCTCATGATATCGGCAGCGTGTATATACCTTCCGATCTTTTCCTCAGGCCGGTCCCGTTAGTTGGGACTGAACTTAGTGTAATTGAACATCATCCCTGGTTCGGTTACCATTTGCTGAAAAAGATAGAATTCCCGTGGCCGGTTGCTAGAATCGTGTTCCAACATCACGAAAGGATGAATGGCTACGGATATCCTTTAGGAATTTCTGGCGAAGAGATTCTGGTAGAGGCGCGAATATTAGGCGTAGCTGAGGTTGTAGATGCTATAACATCTCGCCGTCCGCACAGGCCGGTCCTTAGTGTAGACAAGGCCATTGAGGAAATCTCAAGTGGCAAAGGTGTCCTTTACGATGCCGATGTGGTTGATGCCTGCCTGAGGTTTCTACGAAAAAAGGGCTTGAATTCTAGTAATTAAACTATAAAGCGCTGTCAAATATGCGTTAGACATTGCTTGTCCCCACCGAGACTTTATCCATCCCTCTCAAACCCTTTGTTCTCAATGCACGCCAACTCGATTACCTAATTACCACATTTTTAGTCTGCTCCCAAGTGTAAGTGAGTTTCCTTGACAATCGTGTGTGTTATGATATTATTTCGCTTTGGCATAATTTCTTTATTTCCTTAGATTTGCAGAGTTTTTCCCCCACAAATTCCAGTTAAATATTATTATGAAAGCGGAACTTCAAGGAATAAAGGCGGAGGCGGAAGACGAGTTGCGCCGCATCGGCTCGCCGGATGAGCTTGAGACCCTCCGCGTAAAATATCTGGGGAGAAAGGGGATTCTGAGTGAACTCCTTGCAAAAATCCCGTCCCTGCCCGCCGAACAGAGACCCGAGATGGGGCGCCTTCTTAATGAACTGAAAAAGGATATAACGAGCAGGTATGAAGGGGCAAAAACCGCATTATTGGATATGCAACGTCCCAAGGCGGTGGGCCCTGTCCAGGACGTGACGCTTCCGGGCAGGCGGCCTCCCCTGGGTCATAAGCATCCCCTGATACAGACCATAGAGGACATAAAGGATATCTTTGCGGACATGGGCTTTCAGGTGGCCTTTGGGCCGGAGGTCGAGCTTGAGTTCTACAACTTTGAAGCGCTCAATATACCTCTCGACCACCCTTCCAGGGATGATTTTGATACCTTCTATCTCAAAGATGACGTCCTTCTGAGGAGCCAGACGTCAACCGTACAGATTAGGATAATGGAGAAGCAACGGCCTCCCATACGCATAATTGCCCCCGGCAAGGTCTTCAGACCCGATACAGTGGATGCCACACATTCCTTCATGTTCCACCAGATAGAGGGCCTGATGGTGGAAGAGGGCGTTACCTTCGGGCACCTGAAGGGTGTATTGGCGCTGTTCGCCCAGGCGTACTTTGGCCCTGACACGCGGATGCGCTTCAGACCGTCCTTCTTCCCCTTTACGGAGCCATCGGCGGAGGTGGAGATTTCGTGTTCTCTCTGTAAGGGGAAGGGCTGCAGCACGTGCGGCTCAGGATGGATGGAGATACTTGGGGCAGGGATGGTGGACCCAAATGTCTTCAAGGCGGTGGGCTATGATGCAGAGAAATATACCGGCTTTGCGTTTGGGATGGGTGTTGAAAGAATAGCCATGCTCAAGTACGGCATAGACGATATAAGGCTGTTTTTTGAGAACGACATGCGCTTTTTGTCACAATTTTGATCAATCCGCAATCTACTTTGACGTGACATGGTATCATCTCTTTGCAGTTGCTCCTTTCATGTGGCATTGGTAGACAACGATCTTTACGGTCGTTGATGTTTGCTGCCGTCAACGAAGGTAGGCTTTATTGTCTACCTGATAAATCTAGAATAATTTGGTGCGTCAAGACGCACCCTACATGCTAATTTGCAATTTGGTAGGGGCACGCCGCGCCCCTTTAAAATTAACCCTCAAGGATTATGAAAGTAAGCTATTGCTGGCTAAAGGAATACTGCGATTTTGACCTCTCCGCACAAGAGCTTGCCGACACCCTTACGGACGCCGGATTCGTTGTGGAGGAAGTTAATCCCCTGCAGGATGATTACTGCCTGGACGTCGAGGTGACCTCAAACAGGCCGGATTGTCTGGGTGTCCTCGGTATCGCAAGGGAGGTGGCCGCCATAACCCGCAGCAAGCTGCGCCTTCCGGAGGTGGACTACAAGGCAGGTAAGGCACCCGTAGATTTTAAAATCCATGTGGAGGATTCTGAACTGTGCCCACATTACACGGCGCGTGTAATCCGTGGGGTTAAGATAGGCCCCTCGCCTTCATGGCTGCAAAAACACCTCGAGGCAGTAGGACTTAGGCCGATAAACAACGTTGTGGATATCACCAACTTTGTACTGCTTGAATCAGGTCAGCCCCTCCACGCGTTTGACATGGATAAATTAACGGACAAGAAGATTGTGGTAAGACGCGCAGTTAAGGGGGAGGCGATTAAGACCATTGACGGTACAAGGTGCGACCTTACGCCGGAGACCCTGGTCATTGCCGACGGCGTCAGACCCGTTGCCATTGCAGGCGTTATGGGCGGTGTTGATACGGAGGTGACCGAGGCGACCAAAAACATCCTGCTGGAATCGGCCAGGTTTATGCCCTCTACGGTAAGGCGTGCGGCGAAGAGGTTTACGCTGTCCACGGACTCTTCGTATCGCTTCGAGAGGGGGGTTGACCCCGAGGGCGTGGACTGGGCGTCGAGGAGGGCCGCACGGTTGATACAAGAGCTGGCGGGCGGCGAGGTGGCGCGAGACGTAATTGACATTGGTTCCGGTAAGATTAAAAAGCATGTAGTTACCCTGACAATGTCGCGACTTAACGCCGTGCTGGGTGCACAGATAGAGCCTGCCACGGCGAAGGACATACTGTCCCGGCTGGGGTTTGAGGTCAAGGCCGCCGGTAAAGAAGGGTTTAGCGTGACCGTGCCCGGCTTTCGCGGCGACGTCTCCAGGGAGATAGACCTTATAGAAGAGGTCGCACGCATATACGGCTACAATAACATCCCCACAGATACCCGTCTGAGCATCCAGGTAAGGCCGAGAGGCAGGTATGAACAGGTGGAAGGGAAGGCCCGTGAGATATTGGTAGGGTGGGGTCTTACTGAGGTAATAACCTACAGCATTGTGGATGACACACAGCACCAGAGATTCGGCGCATTTTCCAATGCCCAGGCGCTTACCATACGAAATCCAATACGAAAAGGAGAAGATCGTTTAAGGCAGACGCTTATGGGTAATCTCCTTAAGGTAAAGAAACACAACCAGGACCGAGACGTGCCCTGGGTCAAGGTCTTCGAGCTCTCGCGTATCTACCTCCCGACAGCAGGCCCTGAAAAGCTGCCCGATGAGAAGACCAGTCTCTGTCTGCTTTGGGAAGAAGAGGGTGTGATACCCGAGAGGGCATTTTATGCCCTTAAGGGCATAGTGGAGGGTATGTTCTCCGCCCTTGGGTTAAGTGGACACCAACAGTGGCAGGGGTACTCTGGCGAATCCTTCGATCAGAAAATGTCCTGCCGGGTTGAGCTGGATGGAAAGTTGCTGGGGGTGCTGGGAGAGCTAAAGAAAGAGATTGTGGCGGAGTTCGACCTGAATTCCGCTCCAATTCTGGCGGAGATAGATTTTGACGCCGTCGTGGAGAGGGCCGACCTCACAACCGCCTTTAGGAAACTGCCCCTCTATCCGTCTGCCGTAAGGGACATGGCCGTAGTGGTTGATGAGCAGGTGAGTTGGGCTGATATTGAGAAGTGCATAGCGGAGTCGGGGCTACAATATTTGGAGTCCGTGGAGTTTTTCGACCTCTATCGAGGCAAGCAGATTCCGTCCGGCAAAAAGAGTCTTGCCTTTAGGCTCTACTTCCGTGCGCCCGACAGGACGCTGAGGGGCGAGGAGGCCAACGAGATGCACAAGCTGGTGGAAGAAAGACTCGGCAGTGCACTGGGGGCTGTATTAAGGTAGACAACGAAGTTTCATTCCGTTGAAAATTACGTAGCGGTCGAGATTGCTCGACTTGATGATGAATTTATGCAGAGCAAGCTCTGCCACTACATTGTTTTGTTGAGTCTTGTAGTGGGTGCTGCAGGGCTTAAGCCCTGCAGCACCCCTGCATAACTCTTCTGTAGCGTCCGATCTCCGCATCGGACGTATCGCTAGAGCGGGCGTCTGGTACGGAGACCAGACGCTACTAAGATGCGTAAGAGATGCATCTGCCTCAGACACGGTTTCTAAAACAACGACCATAAAGGTCGTTGTTTACCAGAAAAAATCTGGAGACCACGATAGACAACGGAGTTTACCTTGTTGAAAGTTGTGTAGTGGCAGAGCTTGCTCTGCCTTTTATTCTTTCTTCCCCATGGCCTTTTCCAGGGGCTTTAGTTTGGCCTCTGCAAATTTGTTCCAGCCGGTCTTTTGGGAGAACGGCAGTTTACTATAGGCCTCCAGTTCGGCGCCCATCGAGTAAATGGTAAGGCCGCTGAGTGAAAGCTTGCGGTCGGCGAGGTCCTGATGCCTTTCTTTTACGACCGCCTTGGCCAGGGCCTCCATGACGTCCTCCGCCGTGGTGCACACGGAAGGGTGTTTGTTAAAGGTAAACGTCACCGCCTTAAGAAATTCTCCCAGGTCGTAGTGAACGCTGTATGGGACGTAGCGGCCTGCTATGTGTGCGCTGACTGTAAAGGTGTTGGTCAGCCGGTCCACGACTAATATGTTTTTTATCTCGAGGGGTAATATATCTCTCAATTCATTCGCCAATGCCTCCAGCCGCGGTATGAGTTTTTTGAAGCCTTCCGTATCAATAAGTGATGCGGTATAGACGGTATTTATCTTGGGGGCCTTTTCGTTCTGTACGGGGTCTATGTATGCGTCGACGGCAGAAGATGCGAGCTCACCGGCAGGTCGGGTGGGGTCTTTGACAAATGCCCCAATTACTTTATCGTACGGCCAGCCGTCAAGCGCCTCTTCATTTTCTGATACGATTACATATCTGGCCCTGTCGCCTATCTGATACAGGACCTCGACCATGCCCATATAGCAGGCGTCCAGTCCGAGTATGTCTACGCAGTCTTTGCCGTTTGTCTTCTTTATGCTTTTTGTAATATCGGTAAGGGCCTCTTCCAACTCATCTATGCTGAGTATATCTACCTTACCCTCGCCGTTATCCAGGTCGTGCTGAAGCCCCATCCATCCCTCGCCGTAGCCGCCCAGGAGGATGAAGTAATTCTCAGCCGGCAGGTTCTCAACGGCCCATGAGGCGAATGTGGAAAGAGTTTCGGGGTCGCCAGTGTTAAGCTCCTCATTCTTCCACTCCGGTTTGACTGCCTCAATGGGTAAGTCAACCAAATAACCTTTTCTCACCTCGTACAGGTGGCCCCCCTTGTCTGTCCTGTCCGACAGCACTATGACCCGGACGTCATGGCTGGAGCCTACTTGTTTCATCCTTTCCAGGTTTTGGCGGGTGAACCAATCGAGGAAGTTGTCGCCTGCCAGATAAAAGATGCATGTCCATTTTGCGAGGGGTTGGCGGTCCTCGGTGCAAAGACCCTCTGTATTGAAGGCGTACGAAAACAGAAAGACAACGAGAGGTATCAGCCTGTTACGACGCATGACTAAAGTGTTCCGTGATGTTCCATGCCCTGCAGCACAGAGTTTTCAAGCATCTGCATTCGCATGGCCAGGTCTCTTATCATCTCCTGTGTACGCGCCATTTTTACGACTATCTCGTTTGTCTGGTAAAGCCGGGTGGTCATCCTCTTTATCATCTTTTGGACGAAAGGGGGGATGGTCTCGTTGAACTTCTTGCACATCTTTTGGTCTATAACGATGATGTCGCAATCGGTGTGCGCCTCGGCCGTTGCGGAGCGGGGAAGACTTTCACAGAGTACGGCGCGTTCGCTGATAAACTCCCCGGCATTCACCTCGCCCAATTTTATACTCTTGCTCAGCACCCGTTTGGTTATCGTAATTGTGCCGCGCTCTAGAAAGTACATCTCGTCGGCCGGACTCCCCTCATAGAAAAGGATGTCTCCCGCCTGGAGATGTCTTGTTTTGGCGCCCTTAAGGTCAAGATCAGCGACCATTTCTTATCCTCCTCCTGCTTTAGTTTAGATACCTCATTGTAAATTTAGAATGGACCGTTGTAGCCTGAATTTTTTACGGTACTTCCAAGGATTTTAGCACCGATTTGTATTGTTCCCGCTAAAAAGCCTTACAAAATTATACATGGCAAAATACTCCCAGGCAAATGGTCCGAAGCCGAAAAAACCCGCTAAAGGCATCTCAAAGACCTTTATGGTCGGTGTGAAAGGCGCCAGGTAGACCCACTTTGCTGCGGCCCAGTAATTCCAGAACTCCCATAAGAAACCGCAGAGATAGCCTGCTACAAATAGGCAGAGGATCCTCTCCATGGTCCCTTCCTCTAAGTCTTTGAGCAGTGCATCGCCGCCGCTGGAGTATGCTATGGGGTCCAGCACCATCACAAAACCCGTCCACACAAGCGCAAAGAGATAGCGGGCCAGATGTTGGCTTACCAGGAGCGGTATCATCAAAAAGATGAACCCCAGAACCATGCCGCCGTATATTATCCTGTTTGTTGCCTGGAGTTTTGATATCTTAAACCTCTGGAATATCTTAAGGGTCATGAGAAGTTCTGCTGTCTGGAACATCCCTGGCATTATGGTGGCGAAGGAGAGCCCCAATCCTATACTGCGTATTATGGGATTTTCCGGGAGACCCCGATACTCCCAGTTCTGAAGATGTAGGTTGTATATCTCAAAAATCAGCCAGAACCCTATCGAGAGGGGCAGTTGCAGGAAAAACTCATTCCTTCTCGTGCTGATGAGTGAACTGCCCTTCAGTCTGAAGATGAGGGCGTCTACAAAGAATATATAGCCCCACCAGCAGATAGGGGTAGTCCATATGCTTATTGCCTTGGCAAAGGGGTTTTCACCCTGCAGGAACAATGCCGCCTCGGCCGTCAATATAAGGCCAAGACCGACCCACCCATAGCCTTTGAAGTGATTCTCACCGGCGACGGAGTGTGTGAACTCTTTCACATAACAATCCTTAAAGTGGAGGCGCTTCTTTCGCCTCGTTTAGTTCTATTATGCTGACGTTTCCAAAGTGGTTTAGGGGACGGTCAAACCTTTTTTCATTTCCGACCACCAGGAGCGTTATCTTGTCCGGGTGAAGATATTCTTGGGCCACTCTAAGCACGTCCTCTTCGGTAACGGCCGTAATGTTTGCCACGTAGGTGTCCAGGTAGTTGAGGGGCAGACCTTCGTACTCAATGTCTACCATGTGGCTTACTATTGCGGTGCTGGTGGTAAAGAGGAAGATGAACTGGTTAATAAACGTGTCCTTTGCCAGCGTAAGCTCTTCGTCGGACACGGGTCTTTGTTTTATCTTCTGGAGTTCTTCCAATATGAGTTCTATTGCCCTCCCGGTAGATCCAACTTTGGTCTGGCAGGAGACAAAGAAAAACCCGAGGTCTCTCGGCGTGTGGAATGCACTGTAGACGGAATAGGCGAGACCTTCTTCGTCCCGCACCTTTTTCGGTATCCTGGCCGTAAAGCTGCCCTCGCCCAGGATGAAGTTCATTATCTTGACGGCAAAGTAGTCGGGATTTGTCCTCTCAATCCCTATGTTGCCGAGGAGGATGGTGGACTGCTCCAGGTCCTTGTCCACGTAGTTTATGGAGAGTGTCATTTCCTCCCCCACCTTCGGCACGTGCGGGAAGTCTATCTCTTCTTTCTTCCACCCCTCGAAGGCCTGTTCGAGCTTCTTGATCAGCTCTGCCGTGTTAAAGTCGCCGGAGATGCCCATAATCATGTTATTAGGATGGAAGTACCTCTTATGAAAGGCGACCATGTCTTCCCTGGTTATGTTGGGAATAGTGTCTGCATAGCCCTCTACCTTACGGTTATAAGGATGTGGTTCGTACAGAAGCCTGCGGAATTCCCTGAACGCTATCTGGTCGGGATTGTCGTTTTCTCTCCGTATCGCTTCGAGAACCTCTTCCTTTCTCTTTTGTATCTTGTCTTCCGGGAATGCGGGATGCATTAATATGTCTGCAAAAACCTTGAGAGTCTTGTCAAAGTCTTTTGTCATTGAGGATAGACTGGCGGAGCCTTCCTCCCGGCCGATGCTCGTCTCTACAAAGGCTGCCATGAACTCCAGTTCTTTGTTGATATCTTCGGCGCTCATGTTTGTCGTGCCGCCCGAGCGCATTACGTGTCCCACAAGGGCCGCCAGGCCGGCCTTATCCGCGGGTTCATAAATGGAGCCAGTTCTGATGGCTGACGTTATATTTACCAGAGGCAGCTCGTGGTCCTCCAAAAGAAAGAGCACCATTCCGTTCGGGAGCACCCTGCGTTCCACCTTGGGTGGTGTCCACTTGAGCGGATTATACTGGAATTTTGAGACTATCTCCGCACCCTTGGACTGGGGTTTTGTAAGAGCAACCCCCTTCTGCGGCATACCGCCGTGCTGGGCGTAAACGTAGCCGCTGATGGCGACCGATAAGACCAGGACCGTGATTAATGCGTTCCGGATGCCGTTTCTTCTCATCTCTAGGCGCCTTCCTTCTTTTTCTTGACTAACGTGCCCACCGTGCGGTTCGTTTTGGTGAAATATTTTTTTGCCACTCTCATAACGTCCTCTGCGGTTACGGCCTTTATCTTTTCAATGGCCATATTTATGTAGCGCCAATCGCCGGTTACCGCCTCGTAATAACCTATCTCGTCGGCAAGTCCTGAGTTAGACTCTAGCCCGCGGATGAAATCGGCCTCCAGCTGGTTCTTTATCTTCTGAAGTTCCCACTCCGTGGGCGGTTCGTTCTTAAGCCTTTCGAGTTCGTTGTATATCTCTTGCTCCAGCTGTTCGGTGGTGTGCGGGTGGCGGGGAGTGACAAGGACCAGGAACAGGTCCGGATACTCAGACCCTCCGGCATAACTCCTGGCCATTACCGCCATCCTCTTCTTTTCTATCAGCGATTCGTAGAGACGGGACGTCCTGCCCTCCGACAGCAGGTTCTGTATGACCTCGAAGACAAACTGGTCAGAGTGCATTATATCCGGTTTATGATATGCGATGGCCAGCATCGGATTTGCATCGTACTCCACCTCTATCCTGCGCTCTCCCTTTTGCTCCGGTTCTACCGTCTTTACCTCGGGAATGGGCGGCTGGGCGGGTATGTCGCTGAAATACTTCTCTACGAGTTCAATCACCTCCGGCGGGTTTATGTCTCCCACCGCGACGACCACTGAGTTATTGGGGGCGTAGTATTGGGTGAAATAGTTTTCGGTCTGTTCCTTGGTAATATTTTGTATGTCCGACATCCAGCCTATGACGGGCCAGCCGTAGGGGTGTGCGGTGAAGGCGGCTGCGTTCAATTGCTCGAACATGAGACCGAAAGGACTGGTCTCGGTGCGCATCCTCCTCTCTTCCATTACCACGTCTTTTTCAGAATAGAACTCACGGAGTACCAGGTTCTTCATCCTGTCCGCTTCGATAAAGGCCCACAGTTGCAGCTTGTTGGCGGGAGTGTCGCAGTAGTACCTAGTAATATCATCGCTCGTGGAGGCGTTTATCCCCGTGGCCCCGTTCTGCATGTAGATGGCCCAAAACTCTTCGGTGTTGGTTATTTCCTTCTGCTTCTTTCTTACGTCCTCCAGCTCCGCCTCAAGGGCCTTGCGGCTGTTTTCATCGGTTGTTTTTGATATTGCCTCGACCAGCTCGTCTTCTTTTACCAGGAGAGGCTTTTCCGCCTCCCAGTCCTTTGTGCCAAATAGTTTCGTACCCTTAAACATCATGTGTTCAAAGAGATGCGAGGCGCCCGTAATGCCCGGCCGTTCGTTTACCGAGCCTACCTTGAAGGCTATCCTCAGAGAGACTGTCGGGCTGCGGTGCTGCTCCAGCATAAGCAGTGTCAGGCCGTTCTTTAAGGTATGCTCCTTGACGTCAAGCCTTAACTCCTGGGCGTTGGGAGTGGCCGTGTGCAGGAGGGAAGTCAGTATTATAATGGAGACTATCAGGTATAACCTGCCGGGCTTCATGGTCTTCATCTTCTTTCCTGTCGTATATTTTTGCATAGAGATAGCTTACGTACGGTATTTGGCGTTTATGGTGACGTATTCGTGGGAGAGGTCGCATGTCCAGAACTCGGTCTTTGATTTGCCGAGTCCCAGATGGAGGCGGATACACACCTCTTTCTTTTTCATCTCCTCCAGGAGTTTCTCCCGCGCAGAGGCCGCAGAAACTCCCCCTTCAAATACAAGAACGTCCCCAATATATAGCTTTAGCCTTTTCTCGTCAAGGGGAATGCCCGCCGCGCCGGCCGCCGATATAATCCTTCCCCAGTTGGGGTCTTCCCCATTTATGGCGGTTTTGACCAGCGGGGAGTTCCCTACGGCGCGGGCCACCTGTAGTGCATACGTCTCCGTTGGCGCACCGCTTACCTCTATCACCACGAACTTGGTTGCCCCTTCTCCGTCCCTAATTATCGCCTTTGCAAGGTGGTCCGTGACGTAGTCCAGCGCCTCCTGAAAGATGGGGAGGGCCATGGTAGCGTCGTCTATTACCGGATCATCGGACTCCCCGTTGGCAAGGATGAGGACCGCGTCGTTGGTGCTCATATGTCCGTCCACGCTGATTCGGTTAAAAGAACGGGCTACCGAGTGATTTAGGCATCTGTCCAGCACCTTGCTTGGGACTAAACAATCTGTGGTGAGAAAACAGAGCATGGTGGCCATATTGGGGGCTATCATGCCGGCCCCTTTAGCGGCCCCGCCGATGGTGATTACGTGACCTCCGGCCTTTGTCTTTACGGCGATTTCCTTTATGAAAGTGTCGGTGGTGGAGATCGCCTGTGCGAAGGCGTGTCCGCTCTGGATTTCGGGCCACAAGTCCTTTGCGGCGTCTTTTATTCCCGAGACGATTTTTTCCATAGGCAGTTGTTCGCCGATTATGCCGGTGGAGGCCACGAAGACCTCATCGGGAGATATACCCAACGAGCTTGCGGCGACTTCCGCCATCGTCCTGGCATTTTCGTAACCCTTTTCTCCGGTACAGGCGTTGGCGTTACCGCTGTTGACAACTACGGCGCGCATCTCTCCCCTCTTTACCGCCTCACGGCTCAGCACGATTGGGGCGGCCACTATCTGATTGGTGGTGAACATGGCGGCTGCCTGTGCGGGGCGCTCGGAAAGTATGATGCCCAAGTCGTAGCCCTCTTTCTTGAGGCCGCAGCGGGCAGCCCCGGCAAGGAATCCTCTCGGCGCGGTTACGCCTCCCTGTATCACTTCCATGACCTACTCCTGTTTATTTGGTAAGTAATGAGCCCTCTGAAAAACCCTGCATCCGCCTTAGGCGGATCATTCTGAGGGAGCAAAGCGACCGAAGAATCTATAAATGCTGGATTGCTTCGCTTCGCTCGCAATGACGAAAGGTCTGTCATTGCGAGGGGCAAAGCCCCGAAGCAATCTCATTTCAGTATTAATATATTCTTCGCTACGCTTAGAATGACACCAATGCGATGTCAGGAGACTTTTTCAGAACTCTCGCAATGTATAGGCCGCTAATTTGTAGACCAGTTTGGCGGCGAGGAAGTCGGGCGCCACGTTGCCAGGCTCCGGGAGGAGTTCCATAACGTCAAAGCCGACTATCCTTTTCCTTTTCGATAGTTTTCTCAGGAGTCCAAGGACCTCGTACCATCCCAGTCCCCCGGGTTCGGGGGTCCCTACGGACGACATGATAGCGGGGTCGAACCCGTCCAGGTCAATGGTTACGTATACCTCCTCAGAAAGTCTCTCTATTACCTCATCGGGCCAATCTTCTCTGTGTTTAATGTCCCGCTGGTAGAATGGCTTAAGACCTTTTTCTGTTACGAAGCCGTGCTCCTTCTCTGAGAAGCTTCTTATGCCTACCTGGGTAATGTCGGCGAGTTCATGCACGCGGCGCATGACGCTGGCGTGGCTGTATATTGTACCGGCGTAGGAATTTCTCAGGTCGAGATGGGCGTCTATCTGAAGCACCGATAGCTTTGGGTAGATTTTCTTGTAGGCGCGGACCGGTCCGAGGGTGATACTGTGCTCGCCGCCAAGGGTTGCCAGCATCTTGCCCTGGTCCAAGATTTCGCCAGCCGCTAACTCGACCGTTTTTATCATGTGTTCCGGGCCGCGGTGGTCCGGCATGAGTTCAGGGAGCGTGTGTATCCCCTGTGCGGATACGTTACAGAGGAGTTCCTCGTCAAATAGTTCCATGTGTCTTGATGCGTTTATGATGGCTTGAGGCCCGTCCTTTGTGCCGGTACGGTAGCTTGTGGTGGAGTCATAGGGCACGGGTAGTATCACTAACCGGCTTTTTCCGAGTTGGGAGTTTTCTTCGGGCAACGCCCCAAAGTTGTATGGAACATATTCAGGTCCGGACATGAAGGCGTATGTACCCAAAAAAGATGACTTTAGAGAGGCTTTGCGTCGCGCTTGAGAGCAGCAACCAGTTCTGTGAATCTTTGGCACAATCTCTTTGGCTGCCGCTTCCCTGCCTTGGCCAGGCCGTAGGTCATGAGGATGGGCGCCGCTATGGTAGCATCACAGTATACGACGGTATGGTTCCTGGTCTCTTCCTTTCGGACCTTTCCCCAGGATATGGCTTCCTGCGGCGTTGCCCCGGAGAGGCCGCCCCACTGGGGTGAATCGGTAGTTATCTGTATAAAATAGTCGTGACCCTTGCACGGTTTCCCGAGGAGCATCTCGAGCATGGGCTGTGTCTGCATATAGAAGTTCTTCGGTGAGCCACCTCCCAGGGTAAGCACGCCGTTTTTCTTACTGCCATGGACTATTGACGAGGCCTGGAGGACGTCCAGGTCAGGGTCTACCGTGACCTTACCACCGTGGAGTTTCAAAAGGGCCAGTGCCATGCCTACTCCCGAATCCCCCGGTGAGGAGGTAAATATCGGCAGGTCAAGCTTGGCGGCCCGCGCCACAAAACTTCGTTCCGGATAAGGCGACTTCTCCAAAGCAACCTTCCCGATAATGTGGTGCAGCTGAGCACTGGACATGACATTATGGCCTGAGCCGTTGTCCACCGCATCTTGCAAGAAATGGTCGGTTTCCACCAGCACCTCATCCATCAGAAACATGTCGTATATGCGATGAATCTTTGCCTGACGAAGTTCGGCGTCGTTGACGCGGAAGTCGCCGCGGTGCATGGGCAGGTCCAGCGCAAAGTGGAGATCGTGGTAAATGTTTGCGCCGGTTGAGATTATGAAATCTATCAGCCCTTTCTCCATAAGCTCCACCAGGATGCCGCCCATACCCGTTGGGGTCAGGGCCCCGGACAGGGTAAGACAGATGGTGGCGTCGTCTTCAACCATCTTCAGAAAGAGTTTTGACGCCTCAGCCAGCCTGCCTGCATTAAAGGCCCCTGCGGAGGCAAAACTCTCAACCAGGTCCACCACGCGCATGTCTTCCCTTGCCTGAAAGGCAGGGATGGTGCCTCTGTGAAGATATTTCTCCCTCAGCGATTGTTGGCTGCTACAGTTTGTCATGGCATGAAGACAGCGGCGGCGATGACGGTTGTCCACAGTCCGTCCTTATCTCCGCTCGCCGTTTGGGTGACGTTCCTGGTTTTCACTATCTTGCCGCTCATGCGGTATATCTGCTTCCTCTCATCGTAATTTTTTGCGGAGTCGAACTCTATTCCCAGTGTAGTCGCAAGCATTGTGGCCGCAAGGTCTTCCGCATAATCTCCGGCCTGCTCCTCATTCTCTCCGAACCCGTGGTGTTCACTGAGATAGCCGTAGTGCTCGGTCTCGGCCGGCACCGCAAGCCCGACTGATACACTTATCATGCGATGGGGCTCGTTTGTAGAATTCTCGCTAAGGACACAGTGTACCACCTGCCCGGGTTTAATAAGTGGGTTTCCTATTGCCGCAGTTACTATCTTGCACTTCGGAGGGAAGATACTTGAGACCTTGACCAGGTTGTATTTCTCGATGCTGGCCTTCCTGAGGGCGAGTTCAAAAGACTGGAGTTTTTCCTTATGTTTACCGACACCCTTTGTAAAGAACACTTTAGTGGGAACAAATTCTGGCATCATTCCTCTTTCTAGAACAAATAGCCCGTCAGATAAAGTAGAATTTCATAATTTCTAGAATAAAGCCCAAAGAAAATCAATAAAAAATAAAAAAAATTATGAAACGAGACCTTTGCAAAATTGCCTTTTTTGGAGTCCAGCGACATAGTCGCTGGCGGGCAACAAGCAGTAGGGGCAATTCATGAATTGCCCCTATTCGGTTGTTAAATTCCCATTGACACGGTCAATGTCATGCCAAAGAGCGGGTTTGTCTTTGAAGCCAACTTAGGGGCGAACGGCCGTTCGCCCCTGCGGGTGCTTGAATATCTCGTAATTATGAAATAAATTGAATAGAGAGGGAAATTAGTAAACCATAAGGGTCTCTTTTATGTGGATTAATAATTCTACACTGTTCTTTCTGTTTTTCTTCATAACCACAATATTTTTACCCGCGTGGAAGGGTGTTGTCCCTCTATGCGCTGAAGGGCAGGATAGTCCGGAAACTCAGCAGCAGCAGCAGCATAAAGAAAATCGGCTTGCCGGGTCTGCCAGTCCCTACCTGAGGAGCGCCGGGTTCCAGCTTATAGACTGGTACGAATACGGCGAGGAGGCCTTTGCACTGGCCAAAAGGCTTGACCGACCCATACTGCTGGACATAGGCGCTATATGGTGCCACTGGTGTCACGTTATGGACGAGGAGACGTACGAAGACCCAGAGGTGGCCGAACTGATTAACAAATACTTTGTAGCTATCAAGGTTGATATGGACCAGAGACCGGACATTGACCGCTGGTATCAGACCGCCGTCAGTGCCCTTACCGGGCACGGGGGCTGGCCCCTCACCGCATTCCTTACCCCCGAGGGGAAGGTCTTCTCTGGCGGCACGTACTTTCCCGCTAAAACATTTAAGCTTCTACTCCCCAGGATCGCAAAGATGTATAAAGAACAGAAGGTCGCGCTTCTGACCCAGGCAGAGCAGCATTATCAGCACATCGTTTCACTGGAGGATGCACAGTCAAAGGCCGGAGAACTGTCTTCAGACCTCCTGGATGTCATGGCGGAAAAGATTACCGAGGAATTTGACCGCGAGTATGGCGGGTTTGGTGAGGGTGCGAAGTTTCCAAGCGAGGCAGGCGTGGAGTTTGCCCTCTGGATGGCATCTGTCAAGAAAGATGCAGAACTCCATAAGCTGACCTTGAAGACACTCGATGCCATGGCGGAAGGGGGTCTCAGAGACCACGTCAGGGGAGGGTTTTTCCGGTATGCAGTGGACAGGGAGTGGCGTGTCCCTCACTTTGAAAAAATGTCCTACGTGAACTCCGGCATGCTGAGAAACTTTGTCCATGCCTATGCCGCTACAGGCAGCATCGTCTATAAAGAAGTCGTGGAGGAGGTATTGGACTACGTAAACCGTGAGGCGTCTGATGGCAGGCTTGGGGGATTCTATGCCTCTCAGGACGCCGATGTCGGCAGGGGGGATGACGGGGATTATTACACCTGGACGCCTGCAGAAGTGGATGCGGTACTTACACCCATTGAGGCAAAGGTAATCAAATATTACTACGGGATAGAGTCCAAAGGAGAGATGCACCACAACCCGGCAAAGAACGTGCTGCGAATATCTGCCAAACCTGAGGACGTTGCAAGAGGGCTGAATATGCCCGTCGAAGAAGTACTTTCTATTATAGATGGCGGCAGGAAGAAACTGCTTGAGTCAAGGAACACCCCACCCACACCATTTGTTGACACAAACAAATACAGCGCCCAAAACGGGATGATGATTTCGGCATATCTTGAGGCATACAAGTTTCTCGTCCGTGATGACATAAGAGACAGTGCACTGAAGGCGCTGGACATCTTGCTGGCAAGCTCCTACAAGAAGGGTGAGGGGGTCTTTCACACCTACTATGAGGGTGAGGCGCGCATCCCGGGTTTTTTGGATGATAACGTGCAGATGGCAATGGCCTGTCTCGATGCCTACGAGGTATCGGGACATAAGTTCTATCTGGAAGCGGCGGAGGATATCATGAAGTACTGTCTCGACAATTTTTGGGATGATGAACGCGGCGGTTTCTTTGACACGGCCCGCACACATGGACGTTTTGTGCGTAAGCCGTTTGAAGACGTGCCGACACCGGCCGCAAATGCCGTGGCCGTGATAGTATTAGACAGGCTATATTACATAACATATGAGGGTAGATATCGTGAAAGTTCAGAGCGCACCCTCAAGGCCTATGCCGGGTCTGCGGAGGAATCCGGACACTTTGCCTCGGCCTATGCCCTGGCCCTTGCCTACCATATAAACACTCCTCCCCATGCGGTCATCGTGGGTAAGAAGGATGCCCCCGATACGCTGCGGCTCTTGAGGGCCGCTCTGGGGACATATCGGCCGGGAAAGATCGTCACACTGCACGACCCCGGAGAGGAGACCAAACTTCCATATCCGGCCAGCCCCGACGGCAGGGCAGTGGCCTATGTCTGTGTGCCGCTTGGGTACTGCGCACCCCCCACCCATGAAGAGACACAGGTGGAGGAGTTGTTAAAGACCGTTGGAATTGAGTAGACGGTTGTACTTTACCTTAATATTAGAGACCTCTGAAAAAGTCAAAATCTTGGAGTCCATTGACTGTGTCAATGGGCATTAAAAGAAGGTTAATGCATTATTCTCCAGCGACGTAGTCGCTGGACCCCATAAAATAAAACGTTTGCAGAGGTCTCTATTAATAAGCTGAGGCTTCTGAAAGGTCTGCACAACTGTCATTGCGAGCAAAGCAATCTCTTAAATGTAGCGTGCGAACTTGCTCGCACGCTGGTATGTAAGACTGAACGTGGCAGCAAGCTGCCACGCTACATCTAATAATGAGGGTTCTGAAAAAATCTCTGGAGAGTATGTGTCATTCTGAGCGAAGCGAAGAATCCAGATTCTTCGGTCGTTTCACTCCCTCAGAATGACAGCTATTCAGACTTTTTTAGAGGTCTCAATACATGAGTGTAGGGGCACGACATGTCGTGCCCCTACGATTGCGGTGGATTGGGCGTGGCGTCTTGGGTGTGAAAAAGGTAGACAACGACCTTTACGGTCGTTGATTTTTTAACGAAGCGTAGCGTCGGGTCTCCGCACCCGGCGATTTTTGTGCGTCCGATACGGAGATCGGACGCTACAAGGCTCTTCTACAGAGGCTGAGGGTAGCCTAGGGCTTTAGCCATCTAGTGCCTCCTATTTAGAAACCCCACTTCCTTCTCTCAACGAAGTAAAACTTCGTTGTCTACCATTGGATTTGCGCCACGTCCCTGTGGCTTACGATATGTCTACCGTTTTATTTAACTGTGGGATGTAGATGCGTCTGGTGGTGGCCAGGAGTTTCTCCATGGCTCGGACAAACGGCTCTATCAGATGTGGGTCATACTGCCTTCCTGCCCCCCTGCGTATCTCCTCGGCGGCGTCTTTATGGGTCAGGCTCCCGCGGTAGGGCCTTTTGGAGGTCATCGCCGCATATGCGTCACAGATGGCGAGTATCCTTGCGCCCAGCGGGATTGCCGTCCCTTTCAGGCCGCTGGGGTAACCCTCTCCGTTAAACCACTCCTGGTGGTAAAGTATTATAGGGATTTCTTCTTCCAGGAATCCTATACCTTCGAGTACCCTGGCGCTTTGCTCAGGGTGCGTCTTTAGTATGTTGTATTCTTCTTCGGTGAGCTTGTCTGTCTTTGTCAGGATGCCACTTGGTATTGCAATTTTTCCTACGTCCTGGAGAATGGCGCTGTTTTTTATTATCTCTGTTTTTTCACGAGAAAGTCCCAGTTCTTCTGCGAGCCTTACTGCATAGGTGGCCACCAGATAAGAGTGCGTGGCGGAATAGCCGTCTTTTGCCTCGAGGGTCTTTACAAGTGTAGTGGCGGCCTCCATGTACGACCTCTTCATGGTGTTGGCCGTTGACATAAATCTCTTCCGGTAGTGTTCCGTGGACACCTCTTCTTTTTTTGCCGCAAGCCTTTCCCAGAGTATAAATTCACCCCAGGAGACCACCATGTTTTTCCCCCTTATTTTTCCCTCGTACATGGCCTCGTCGGCATGTTTTACCATATCGTCTTTGGTTTTTATCTCTTCCTCTGCCAGTGAGGAGATGCCTATAGTCAAGGTCAGCCTCGTAGTATTATCGGCTTGGCTGAAGACGTAGTCGGCCGCAGTATGCCTCAGTTTTTCCGCCACCGCAAAGGCGCCGTCAAGGGTGGCATTGGGAAGGATGACCGTAAACTCCTCCCCGCCGTACCTGCTTGCGATGTCGGTGTCCCTTATGGAGTCGTTGATTATGTGCGTTATCTCTTTCAGGATGAAGTCGCCGAACGGATGGCCGTATGTGTCGTTTATTAATTTGAAATTATCAATGTCCATCATGATCAGACACAGGGGCAGGTCGTACCGTTTGGCCCGCCGGTACTCTGAGTCCAGCATCTCCTGGAAGCGGTAGTGATTGTAGAGTCCGGTAAGGCCGTCTCTGATCGCAGTCGCAGCAAGTTTCTTGTTGGCCTCTTCCAGTTCGGCGTGTTCTCTCTGAATGGACTCGACCATGGTGTTGAGACTTTCCGCCAGCTCGCCAAGCTCGTCCTGGGATTTTATTGAAGAGCGTTCTTTTAGATTTCCTGCCGCTATTTTCTTTGCCGTCTGTGTCAGTGAGAGGATGGGCTCCGACACCCTGCGGCTCACAAATATGGACACAACGACCAGACCGATTCCGACTATTAACAGGAGAGACCACAGTCTTTTCTTGACCATTGAAACAGGCTCAAAGAACTCACGGGCTTTGACCTCCAGTATCAGGCCGGCATCCAGTTCAGGTATCCATCCCCAAGCGCCCACTACCTTTTCTCCAAAATAGTTGGTATACACCCCTGGAGAGAAACCCCCCTTTTCTGAAAGACATGCCTTTACTATGGGTACAAGGTCTCCCGTACCGGGGTCGGCCAGTTTCTTGCCTACGGTCTCGTTGTATCTGCAGGAGGGGTCCAGCATCAAGCACGTTAACAGCCTGCCTTCCCTGTCTACAAGGAGACTGCAGACTTCCTTCCCCCCCATTAGGGCATCAAGAATTTCTCTCAGCTTGGAGAGGTCAAGGTGTGCGACTATTGTGCCCAGGGTGTCTTTCCCTGCCAGAATGGGTCTTGCTACAAAGAGCGCCGGGCACCCGTCCTTCGCATTATCGGTCTGGTGCAGTCCCGCCCATGTTGTACATATGCCTTTCCGGGTACAATCAAGGAGCTGCTTTACGTCCTTATGCGGGTCAACATGCCCGTCCGTCTTCTCAGATGCCTTCAGGTTATCGTCTTTATCGAATACATAAATTCCAGAGAGACCGAGTTCTTTCAGATTGGCGCGGAGGAAACCGGAGAGTTCTCCCCTGTCCGACGACTGTCCCGCAAGCGCTGCCTGTACCGGAGGGGAAACGGCAATACGTTCCACGTCCATTATTTTTTCTTCAATCCATAGAGATGCAATATTTACGTGGCTTTTCCCCAGTGATTGGAGGTTTTCTATGGCATTGCTATTCAGCGCCCTTAAGACCCCGGGGCTGTAGATGGCGAATATCATGGCAATGGGCGCCAGCGCCAGGAGGGCAAAAAGCAACGCAAGGTGTGTCCTTATGGATTTCTTCATGATTTCATGGATTTAAGGTACTAACCATACATCGAGACCTCTGCAAAACTCTAACAGGTTTCTTCAATGCTCCCCCTCCCTTGAGGGGAGGGGGATAGGGGGAGGGTGATACCCCCAACATCCTAAGTGTATCTAGTATAAATAGATATACTAAGGCTAACAATCACTCCCACCCTTTCCCTCCCCCCTCAAGGGGGAGGGAAAAACTTGGTTTGAATCCTGTAAAATACACTTTTGCAGAGGTCTCACATCATTCTGGGCGATGGGAGTCTTTCCGCTATCTCTCTTTCAGGTAATGGTTAATCGCAGCGGCAAGTCGTACTAGAAGTAGATTCACCTTCTGCGTGGCTGTCACGCTGCACGCCTCGCTCAGAATAACACAGGGTGTTGGACGACATTTTTAGAACGCTCAGTAATATCTGAAGACTTCTGCAAAAGCAGTGTAGGGGTTCAAAATTTTGAACCCCTACCTCAAGTTGAGCTTTTCAGGGGTCTCGTCTGATAATATTAATGATGAGGGGTAATTGCAATAGCAAAAAAATAGAAAATTGGGACATCAACCCCCACTTGTTCTCCACTTCCCCCTCCCCGGATGGGGGACATTAAGGAGACCTCTGCCCCTTAAGATGGCAATCTTATTGCTCTCCGAAGGGGGGTCAAGAGAATTCTTAGGGGGTTTATTGATGCGCTGGCCGGGAATACCCTGCAGGGTACATTGTACATTGGTTTCGCATAGAATTGCGGTAGAAACTAATATATAATTATGTTAGAAGAGCTCTGCAAAAGTACCGGGAAACGCATATAATGCTGTAGAACATTGTTGCGAGCGAAGCAATCTCGTAGATAGTTCTAGCTGGGAAATATGAGATTGCTTCGTCGCTTCTCGCTCCTTGCAATGGTGGCGCTATCATTGGTTTTTGAGGGTCTCAGTTTATGAGAATCCTGCAAACCTGTCTATGCGAAGGTGGAGGTAGTAGAGATGGAACCGGTAATTCGGGGGTTAAGCCTGAAAATTGATGAAAATCCAGGCCTTAAGGCCATTACGGCGTTGGTGGCCTATAAGGTATCTGAGAATCAAGAGGATAAGGGCACAGAGGCTAATTTCCGAAAGGCCGAGGCTGCCGTGGCGGAGTATGTGACAGACCATTTCAAAAAGCCCGAGGATTTTCTGGTTAGGATCCCCAAGGCCTGCAAAGGCACAAAGGCACTTCAGGACGTTGCAGAGGCCATTTACAGATACTATTATAGAAGTAAAGGGCTTACATTCGAAATGGTGCGAAATAGGATAGGCAGGGATAAAGACATGGCGCTGATGGCCATTACTGACTTGATCGCCTATAAGATATATCAAAGTCCGGAAGACAAAGGGCCTGAGGTAAATTCCATAACGGCAGAGACCTTCGTAGCGCAGTACATTTCTGAGAATTTTACCAGCCTGGAGGATTTTGACAGGAGACTCCAGGAGCTGGGCCATGATGTGAGTGCTTTAAGGTCTTTTGCAGACAATATATACGAACATTACTGCAAACGTTGACCCCGTTCAGGTGTTCTTTTAGACAGGGGCGTATAGATGAAATTGGTCTTTGTTCATCTCTCCGGCAGCAAGAGGGGCGTAACGGAGGTTTTTACCGAAGAGAGGTTGAAGGTCGGTACAGACCCCGGAAATGAGTTGCGTTTTGACGCTTCCGTTGACAGGACCACTGCGCCCTTCCATGCCGAAGTAAAATTGAAAGATTGTGACTACCTCCTGAAGAACAAGGCGGACGGCACCTTTGTGAATGGCAGGCATGTGGAGGAGATTGTTCTTCGTGACGGTGACATGATTGAGTTCGGTGCCGGTGGTCCGAAGGTACGCCTCAGGATGAAAAGCGAAGAGGGGGATGTTTGCAAGCCCTTCCGGGAGATGCTGGAGGACTCCGTTGCCATGGCAACGGAGGAGCGTGGAGGAGGGTTTGTTACCGCCGGTTCCTTCTTAAGGGAACTGGTGTGGGAGGCGTTAACCCAGTCTTCTCTGCACTTCCGCATGGGGCTTGCGCTGGTCACGTTGGTGGGTGTTGTGCTGGCCTTATTTGTGTTTTACAGCTCGGTCTCACAGAGAAAGCTTGAGAAAGAGGTGGTATATCGCTTGCAAGAGACCACAGAGAGGATAGAAACTCTGGAGGAGAGGGATGTTGTTGCCGAAAAAATAATAAAAGACTTCAGCGGCAGCGTCTGCCTAATCCAGGGTGTCTACGGTTTTGGAGACGACGATCAAGCAGGTCCGTACAATATACCCTATGAATATACGGGGTCAGGTTTTCTCATTGGTATGGACGGTAAGATTCTTACAAATAAACATATTGCCCTACCGTGGTGGAGGCAGCCAGGACGGTTCGGTCCCGTTGAGATGGGTTTCCGTCCGGAATTCAAAGAGTTCAGGGCATTTTTCCCCGGCATTGAGAAACCATTCCAGCTTAAAGCGGAAAAGGTCTCGGAAGGATTTGATTTAGCTATAGTCAGCGTTGATCCCCGCGGCGAGAAACTGCCCGTACTGGAGCTGGATACTGACAGAGATATTGTTGTAGGCGAGCCGGTGGTTGTTATAGGTTATCCTGCCGGAGTAAGCGCTATACTGGCCAGAGTGGAGAAGTCCGTGATGGATGAGTTGGTCTACGGCTTGGGCCTTGATTTCTTGGGATTAGCCGATGAACTATCCAGACGCCACTTGATAAGACCCCTGGCCACACAAGGGCATATAACAGACGTGCTTGAGGATCGGGTGGTGTTTGACGCCCAGACTACCATCGGTGGGAGCGGCGGGCCAATCATTGACCGCAATGGTAAGGTAATCGCCATTACCTATGGTGTTTTCACGGGGTTTACCGGTTCAAACTTTGCCATTCCCGCAAAGCATGTAGCAGAAATTTTAGAAACCCCTGCCAAGGCAAAAGTGGACGAACAGACAGAAATGAACGAAAAAGAGGAGACAAGCGAGCAGACAAAGAGAACGGCAGACAGATAAATCGGAACTGTCGTTCTTAGGGGGGCGTACAGTTTCCGCTGCAGTCAACATTATATCTTGCACTATTTGGGGGTTCCGGGGGCAGCTTGAATGGTTACGGTAAGCTCGCCCTTCCAGGTGCAGGTCTCGCAGTTTAATTCTTGTCCCGAATATGTGCCGACCAGTTCGCTCGAGCCCACTACTTCTGCGGCTATTTCCGTGATGACGCGGCAATTTTCAAGATAGAGTCCATACACTGTTGCCTTGACAATAGTGCCCCTGACCTTTCCCGTAAAGATGTTGGTGGTACCACCGTCTATCCAGGTGGCCGAGAGGGTGTCTCCCGCCTGTGATACCTCGAAGGTGAACTCCCCCTCTTTGGGCCCGTTTTCAGCCTCGTTCTGGCAGTCAGACTCAATCCCCTTAAACCGCATTGTCCACAGCCC
>Ga0156080_110_pt1 | contig 44035 bp, 45 predicted proteins | sample RifCSPlowO2_02_FD_107733 | JGI IMG/M metagenome (GOLD analysis project Ga0156080, IMG submission 107733) | Planctomycetes bacterium RIFCSPLOWO2_02_FULL_50_16
CCTTGTCTGCGCTCAACGGGCGTACCCTACGACGTGAGGAAGGCCCAGCCCTATATGGTTTATGAACAGATGAATTTTGACGTGCCTGTAGGCACAAACGGTGACAACTATGACCGCTATCTATGCCGCATGGAGGAAATGCAGCAGAGCATGAGTATTATCGAACAGGCCCTGGCCAAGATACCGAACGGCCCGATTAAGGTGGCGGACAAAAGGATAACCTTCCCCTCGAAAAAAGAGGTCTACGGCAATATGGAGGCCCTCATAAACCATTTTAAATTATTTATGAACGGACACGGTATCTGCCCGCCCGAGGGCGAGGTCTACCAGGCCGTCGAGGGGGCCAACGGCGAACTGGGCTTTTACGTAGTAAGCGATGGCACGGGAAAGCCGTACAGATTGAGGTGTCGTCCGCCGTCCTTCTGTAACGTATCCGGCGTTAAGAGGATGATAGAGGGGGGCATGTTGGCGGACATCGTTCCCACCTTTGGTTCGGTGAACATGATAGGTGGGGAGTGCGACCGGTGATGGACAGCCAGGCAAGAGGTTGGGAGTTATGAAAAAGTCTCCTGACATCGTGTTGTCATTTCCGGCAGAATGACACTTGTGCAGGGTTTTGCTGGGGTTTCAGATTATGAACAAGGTAGAGTTCTCAAAAAAAACGCTGGACAAGTTTAAGTCGGTAATCGCCAAGTACCCCGAAAAGGGTGCGGCGTTGCTGCCCACGCTGTGGCTTGCGCAGCAGGAGTTTTCCGTTCTTACGCCTGAGGTGGAGGAATATGTGGCCGGGCTGGTCGGCGTATCCCCTGTAAGGGTCCAGGAGGTGCGCAGTTTTTATACCATGTACACGGCAAGGCCCTTGGGTAAATATCACCTTCAGCTGTGCACCAACATAACTTGCTCGCTTCTCGGCGCCGAGGAACTCCTGGAGCATTTGAAGAAGAGGTTAAAAGTTAACTGTGGTGAGACCACTTCGGACAAGAAGTTTACGCTGTCTGCGGTTGAGTGCCTGGGGCACTGCGGTACCGGCCCCGTGATACAGATAAACGACGACTTCCATGAGAGTCTTACCAGGGAGTCGCTGGATAAACTCCTTGATTCGCTCAAATAATCACTATGGCTAATGAAGCTGTTCTGACAAAGAATTTTGGTACGAAGAATTCACACACCCTGGGGGTATATGAGCAGGGAGGCGGCTATAAGGCGCTGAAGAAGGCCCTTACCGGTATGAAGCCCGAGGCAGTTATGGCGGAGGTGGATAAGTCGGGCCTTAGAGGTAGGGGCGGCGCAGGCTTCCCGACGGGTAAAAAGTGGAGTTTTATCCCGAAGGATTCCCCCAAACCGAAATACCTTACCGTAAACGCCGATGAGGGTGAACCAGGTACCTATAAGGACCGCCCGCTTATGGAGCTTGACCCGCATGCGGTTATAGAAGGGTCTATCATCACGTGTTATGCCGTCGGTATTCACAGCGCATTTATCTATGTCCGCGGTGAGTACGTAAAGAGCGTCCAGAGGCTTAACGATGCAATAAACGAGGCCTACGCCGGCGGGTATCTGGGTAAGAATATATTGAATACAGGTTTTGACCTGGACATAGTCGTCCACCGCGGGGCCGGGGCATATATATGCGGTGAGGAGACGGGTCTGCTTGAATCCCTGGAGGGCAAAAAAGGTCAGCCCAGGATGAAGCCGCCGTTTCCAGCCATAGTCGGTGCGTTCCAGGGGCCTACCGTTATAAATAACGTTGAGACCATGGCGGCCATACCCCCCATAGTAAATAATGGCGGCGAATGGTTTAATAACCTGGGGGCGCCCGGCGTCGGTGGAGGGCTAAAGCTTTATCCGATAAGCGGCCACGTGAAGAAGCCCGGCGTCTATGAGCTTCCTATGGGAACGACACTCAGGGATATTATATACAAACACGCAGGCGGTATAAGGGACGACAAGAAGCTTAAGGCCGTGATACCCGGGGGTTCGTCGGCTCCGGTGCTGAGGGCCGACGAGATAGACGTCAAGATGGATTACAATTCCCTTGCGGCCATAAAGACCATGCTTGGTTCCGGGGCCATTATCGTGATGGACGAGGACACGAACATGGTAAAGACCCTGAAGGTGCTATTAAAGTTTTATGCCCACGAGTCCTGCGGCAAATGCACCCCTTGCCGTGAAGGCACGGGTTGGATGGACAGGATAATGACGCGGATAGTGAAAGGCAATGGGCATATATCGGACCTCGATACCATCTTAAGTATATCAAACACTATAGATGGCAAGACCCTGTGCCCAATGGGCCAGGCCGCAATCGGACCGTCCATAAGCTTTATTACGAAGTTCAGGAATGAGTTTGAAGATTACATACGGAAGGGAAGGACTAACTAGGATATGCCTATCTTGACCATAGATGACCGGAAGGTAGATGTCCCCCCGAAGACGTCTATTCTGAATGCGGCAAAACAGCTAGGCATTGAGATACCTCACTTCTGTTATCATCCGATGTTAACCGTTGTTGATGCCTGCAGGATGTGTCTGGTAGAGGTAAAGGATGCGCCGAAACTCGTGACCTCTTGCTCCAACCCGGTTAAAGACGACATGGTTGTGTTTACCAGCACACCGAAGGTGCAGGAGGCCAGAAAAGGTGTGCTTGAGCTGCTTCTTTTGAACCATCCTATGGACTGTCCCATCTGCGATAAGGCCGGGGAGTGTAAGCTCCAGGACAACTATGCGAAATTCAGCCTGCACGAGAGCCGGCTCAGGCCCGAGGACGACAAGGTGCATAAACCAAAGAGGGTTGACCTTGGCCCTAAGATAGTGCTTGATGTAGAAAGGTGCGTTACCTGTACCAGATGCGTGAGATTTTGCAAGGAGATTGCAGGGAAAGAGGAGATGGGCATATTCAACAGGGGAGACCACTCCCTGGTAGGTACGTTCGAAGGCAAGCCGCTGGAGAACAACTACCAGGGTAACCTGACGGACATATGCCCGGTGGGCGCGCTTACGGCCAAGGATTTCCGTTTTAAGTGCAGGTCTTGGTTCCTTTGCAAGACAGATTCCATATGTCCCGGATGTTCCAGGGGTTGCAATATAGAGGTACATTCCAGCGACAGATCCATTGATAAGACCAGGCGCAGGGTATATCGGCTGGCACCGCGGGAGAACGAGGACGTCAATAAGATATGGCTGTGCGACGTAGGGCGATACGGTTACCCGTTTGTGGACGCCTTTGACAGACTAACCAGGCCTTCCGTAAGGATGGGTGAAGATATTTCAATGGCGGACTGGGACACTGCCTTAAGTATGGTATCGCGGGAGTTACATAACATCTGCGAGAAATATGGACCATCGGCGATAGGGGTTATCCCCTCGCCCCAGCTCAGCAATGAAGACCTGTATGTGGTAAAGAAACTCTTCCGAGAGATGATGGGCATCACCAATATTGATTTTAAACTGTCGGGGTGGAACGAGGGGAAGGCGGATAACTTATTGTTGATGGCGGACAGGAACCCTAACTCCAGGGGTGCAGAACTTCTTGGCCTTGCAGGCGACAAAGCAAATGCGGGGGAGATACTGGATAAGGCGGCCAAGGGTGAGGTGAGGGCCCTCTATATAATAGGCGGCGACATAACAAAGTTCCTTGGCGAAAGTAAGGTGAGAGACAGCCTCGCTGGCGCTGAGTTTGTGGTCTATCAGGGGAGCAACTTTAACTACGTATGCAAATTTGCCCACGTTATCCTTCCCAGCGCTGCCTTTGCCGAGAAGGACGGCACCTTTACCAATTTCGAGGCGCGCGTGCAGAAGATAAACAGGGCCATTCTGCCCATGGACGAGTCTCTCCCGGACTGGAAGATAACAACGAGATTGTCGCGCGTTATGGGCTACCCGCTGCCTTATGAAAAGGCAGAGGACGTCTTTAACGAGATTTCAAGAGAGGTAACCGCCTTTTTGGGTCTAAGCTACAAGAAGTTGGGGAATAAGGGCGTAAAGCTGGCGGTATAGAGCCTGCTGCACAAATAGCAGAATAAAGAGAAATGTCATGCTGTCTCCCCTCTATTAAGAGGGGCTGGGGGTGTGTAACAAGAGATGTGAAAAGAGACACACCCCTTAACCCCTCTTTTTAGAGGGGAATGAATGCTGAACTTGTTTCAGGGTGACAAAAACGGGTTTGTGCAACTGGCGGTATAAGGGGATTAAATACAAGTGTGTGATGCAGTAATCATATTACTAAAGATAGCCGTAGTCTTCGGTTTCGTGCTGAACGTGGCGGCGATAATGAGCTGGGCCGAGAGGAAGCAGAGTGCGGTTATGCAGGACCGGATAGGCGCAAACCGGGCAGACGTGCTCGGATTCAGGATAATAGGACTCTTTCACCCCATTGCCGACACGATAAAGATGTTGACCAAGGAGGATTGGATACCTCCGCAGGGGAACCCGCTTATACATACCCTGGCGCCTTTTCTCTCCCTTTTTGCGGCCCTTATCGTCTTCGCCGTCATCCCCTTTGGGGATACCCTCCATGTCGGAAGTTTAAACATCCAGCTTCAGATAGTAGATTTGAGCGTGGGCGTCCTGTTCGTTCTGGCATTTGGATCGCTGGGTATATACAGCCTGGTATTGGCCGGGTGGTCTTCGGATAACAAATGGTCGCTCTTGGGAGGCGTCAGGGCGGCGGCCCAGGTAATATCTTATGAATTGGCCCTCGCACTCTCCATAGTGGGCGTGATAATGGTTTACGGCTCCATAGAGCTCGATGACATTGCAAGGGCGCAGGGTCAATACGTATTAGGCATTATCCCTTACTGGGGTGTTGTGGCGCAGCCATTGGGCTTCTTGATATTCTTTGCCGCGGCCGTGGCGGAGACCAAGCGTACGCCCTTCGACCTGCCGGAGAGCGAGTCGGAGATAATCGGTTATTTTACTGAATACAGCGGCATGAAGTTCGGCGCCTTTTGGATGGGGGAGTTTATAGAGATAGTTGCCGTGGCCGGGGTTGTGACGGCGCTCTATTTCGGCGGGTGGCAGGTACCGTTTCTGAACGATAATGGGTTGTTTGTTCCGGGCCTGTTTTCTATACATTTACCCCACCTCCTGGTGGTGCCCCTGCAGGTGCTGGCCTTTGGCCTGAAGGTGATATTCTTCTGCTGGTTTATGTTATTGATTAGATGGACACTGCCCAGGTTCAGGTACGACCAGCTCATGAATTTCGGCTGGAAGTTTTTGCTCCCGCTGGCCTTGCTTAACGTGGTGTTGACTGGTTTTCTGCTGATTGTTTTCTAGAGGATAATAAAGTGAAGATAGTAAGTGAAAAATTAAGCCTCCTGGAGAGCCTGTATCTGTTTGAGATAATTAGGGGGCTGATGATAACGACGCGTCACTTTACGAGGAACATGTATTACCATACAGCCCATCTGTTCGGCCTTTACCTGGATGTGCCTGCCGCCGTAACGATACAGTATCCAGAACAGAAAATCCCGATGTCAAAGAGGTGGCGCGGGAAACACAGGCTGAATACGAGGCCGGACGGCTCTACAAGGTGTGTGGCCTGTATGCTCTGCGAGACGGTGTGCCCGGTGCAGTGTATACACATAGTGGCCGCCGAGCATGAAGACCCGGAGATTGAAAAATGTCCGGAGAGCTTCGAGATAGACATAACCAGGTGCTGCTGGTGCGGGATGTGCGAAGAGGCATGCCCGGTGGACGCCATGTATATGGACACCGGGGAGATTCCCGAGGCCAGCTACAGCCGGGAAGAGCTGAACTACAATAAGGAAGTCCTGATAAAACAGAGACCGCTGCCGGGCTATCAGCGAAGTCTGAACGCACCCGGCGGAGGCGCACCCAAGGTAAACCCCCTGGGACTTTACTAGACATATGGAACAGATATTCTTTTATACGGCATTTGCCATAGCCGTCATCTCGGCGGCGTCGGTGGTACTGCAAAATAAGGTCATGTACAGCGCGCTGTCCTTGATAATTACGCTCTTGACCGTTGCCTGGATATACGCCATGTTGAGCGCCCCGTTTCTGGCGATAGTGCAGGTGATATTGTACGCAGGGGCTATCATGGTCCTTTTGCTGTTTGTCGTAATGATGTTCAGGTACGATGAGACCGAGCATAAACGGCTGCGCCCCGACCTTCTCGGGGTGTTTAGTGTGCTTGTGGCAGTAATATTTGCCGGGGTGCTTGTATCGCTGTTTTCCTGCAGTTGTTTTGAGAATGCACCCGTTCCGGCGGACTTCGGCAGTATTAAGTCCATCGGAAGCGTCCTTTACACCCAATATTTAGTCCCGGTTGAGCTTGCGTCGGTCCTCCTGCTGGTTGCCGTGGTAGGGGCGGTGATGCTTGCCGTAAAGCGTTAGTCTTTTGCGTGTAGGGGCGCAATAAATTGCGCCCGTGTTGGGTAATTATAACGGGTTTGACCCCGTACCATTTCGGTATGGGGTTGATAAATCAAGCCCCTGCAGAGGAGGAGATGGTTTGCAGCCTGAGGTTATACAATCTCTCTTACAGATAGGCCCGACCCACTATCTTGTGCTGGGCGCCACTTTGTTTAGTTTGGGTGTATTGGGCTTTCTTGTCAGGAGCAATATAATCGTGCTCCTTATGTGCATAGAGCTCATGATAAACGGCGCCGGGATTACCTTCATTGCGTTTTGCAGGCAGCTTGGCTCACTCGAGGGACAGGTCTTTGTGCTCTTTGCAATGGTTGTAGCGGCGGTGGAAATTGCGGTAGGTCTGTCCATTGTAGTCCTTGTGTTCAGAAACAGGTCCACCCTGGATGCAGATAAAATGGAGGTGCTTAAGTGGTAGAGGGCAGACAGGTCTTTGACCTCCTATGGCTTGTACCGGCCATACCCCTCTTTGGGGCGATATTCAATTGCCTCTTAGGTGCCAGGGCAGGCAATCTGATAGTCAGCATAGTCGGCTGCGGCAGTATCGGGCTGGCCTTTGCGCTTTCGGTATATATTTTCAGGGCCTTCCTCGGCCTGCCGCCCGAAGATAGGATGATAGAGTTCTGTGTGTTCCAGTGGATAGCGGCGGGCAACTTCCTGGCGCCTATAGACCTGTTGTTGGACCCGCTTTCAATGGCCATGATAACCATGGTCTCCGGCGTGAGCTTCCTCATCCACGTCTATTCCGTCGGTTATATGGAGAAGGACAAGTGTTTTGCCCGCTACTTCTTCTATTTAAACCTCTTCGTATTCTTCATGCTGACCCTGGTGCTGGCAGGCAATTTCCTGGTCCTGTACATAGGCTGGGAAGGCGTCGGCCTCTGTTCGTATCTCTTAATAAGCTTCTGGTATGAGAAGCGCACGGCGGCGGCAGCGGGTCTGAAGGCCTTTGTGGTCACCCGCTTCGGCGACTTCTTCTTTGCCCTGGGTATAATGCTGGTATTTGTGCAGTTCGGCACCATCCACTTCCACAGCGTGTTTGAAGACCCGGCAAAGGTCATTGATTCGAGGATGGCCATGTGGATAGCCCTCCTTATTTTTGCCGGGGCGGTGGGCAAATCCGCACAGATACCTCTGCATACGTGGCTGCCCGATGCAATGGAAGCGCCTACACCGGTCAGCGCACTCATACACGCCGCCACCATGGTGACCGCAGGCGTATACCTGGTGGCCAGGTGCTACCCCATATTTGAGCTGTCACCGGTATCGTTGCAGATAGTTGGGATAACTGGCCTGCTGACCGCCTTCATCTCTGCCACGGTGGCGCTGGTGCACACGGATATAAAGAGGATATTGGCATATTCCACCGTAAGTCAGCTTGGGCATATGTTCCTGGCCCTGGGGGTGGGCGCCCCTGCGGCGGCCGTATTCCACCTGCTTACCCATGCCTTTGCCAAGGCCCTTTTGTTCCTGGGTTCCGGCGCGGTCATTCATGCCCTCCACGACGAGATGGATATAAGGAATATGGGCGGACTGAGGCAGTATATACCCGCCACCTTCTATACGTTTACCATAGGCGCATTGGCCATGTCCGGTATACCGGGGCTTGCGGGTTTCTTCAGCAAGGACGCCATCCTTCACGCCACTTTTGTCAACGGCGGATTTTTGATGTGGGCCCTTATAGTCATTACGGCTAGTATGACGGGCTTCTATACCTTCAGGATTATATTTATGGCCTTTTTCGGTGAGAAGAGATGGGACGTGCACATTCATCACCCCGGGACGGTGATGGTTATACCCCTTGTGCTGCTTGCCCTGCTGGCGGCCGTGGGAGGATACATGGGTGTCCCGCACGTGCTCGGCGGCGGCGACCGTATAAGCAACTTCCTTGCGCCGAACTTCGGCAACCCTGAGGTTCACGCCACGGCCGAACCTTCAAATAAGGGTGTCGCCCTGGCAGCGGAGGATGAGACCGCGGTTGTCGAAAGTGAGGAGGCTGCTGAGAGTGAGAAAGTCCTTGAAGGTGTAACTGCAGAAACCTTGGCTGAGGGAGAAGGGCATGCCCCTGCAGGGTCGCCGGAGATGCTTTTGATGCTGGTCTCGGCCGTTATGGCCTTCAGCGGTGTCGGCCTTGCCTACTTTTTCTATGTTACACCTGAAGGCAGGGAGGTGCCTGCCATGCTTAGTGATAAGTTTGGTGCAGTTTATAACATCCTCACAAACGCATGGTACTTTGATAAGGTCTATAAGGCGGTCTTCATAGATACCTATATGTTGATGTCTGAATTCTTCTGGAAGGCTGTGGATACCGCCGTGATAGACCATGCCGTAAGGGGTGTTGCAGGTTCGCTCTTAGGCGGCGGCAGTATTATATCGAGTTTACAGCTGGGGTTAGTGCGCTGGTATGCAACGGTAATGGTGTTGGGCGCAATAATCATAATCCTTTATATCTAGGTTGATATTGCTATGGACGTATCTAACTGGCCAATTCTGTCAATGTTAATATTCCTGCCGGCGGTAGGGGCCGCGCTCATATTCTTTATACCCTGGCGGGGTGATTTCTTACCGAAGACCCTGGCGCTCCTGGTGGGTGCGGCAAATCTGTGGCTGTCCATCGTACTTTTCAGGTCGTTTGACCCGACGTCGGCCGATATGCAGCTTGTGGAGAAATCGGCCTGGATACCCGAACTGGGCGCAAGCTACTACCTGGGTGTGGACGGGTTGAGCCTGTTCATGGTGATGATAACGACGTTTATGGTCCCTGTTGCCATGCTCAGTTCTTGGGACCAGGAGGGGAGGCGGCAGGACCTCTTTTACGGCTTCCTTCTACTTTTAGAAACGGGTCTCATCGGTATATTCCTGGCCTTGGACCTCCTGCTATTCTATGCCTTCTGGGAGGTTATGCTTATTCCGATGTATTTACTCGTGGGCATCTGGGGGGGCACGAACAGGCGCTATGCCACGCTGAAGCTTATAATATACACGATGGGCGGCAGCCTGCTTATGTTGGTAGCTATACTTGCCCTGTATTTCTTCCATCATGCCCAGGCAGGGGAGTACACTTTTGATATAACCAAGCTTTACGAAACGCCCGTTCCTCCACACGCCTTGCTGCCTATGGGGCTGGCGTTTTTTGTGGCATTTGCCGTAAAGTCACCGCTATTCCCGTTCCACACGTGGCTGCCCGACGCACATGCAGAGTCGCCGATGGCAGGGGCGGTGGACATTACGGGGTTACTCATAAAGACCGGCGCCTATGCATTTCTGCGATTCCTACTCCCTCTGTTCCCCGAGTTCTCCACAAGTTACGCCCCGGTTGTGGTAACGCTGGCGCTTATCGCCAATCTATACGGCGCTATGCTTGCGACTGTGCAGGACGACTTGAAGAGGCTTATCGCATACTCCAGTGTGAGCCACGTTGGGCTGGTTATACTCGGGATATTTGTCTTTAACGTCCAGGGCATAGACGGTGCAGTATTTATGATGGTCTCAATCGCCCTCTGCAGCGGAGGGCTGTTTATGGTGGTGGGCATGATTCATAAGAGGAGCGGGACCAAAGAGATATCCCAACTGGGCGGTGTATGGAAGGACATGCCGCTGCTAGCAGGATTCTTTATGTTCTTTACCATTGCCTCTGTGGGCCTACCCGGGTTAAGCAATTTTGTCGGTGAGTTTTTGATATTTGTCGGCGCATTCAAGGTGAGTGTGCTTTACGGCGTGCTGGCCACCTTTGTGATGGTGCTTACCGCCGTGTATCTATTGTGGATGTTCTGGAGGGTGATGCTCGAGAAGGCACCTGTCCGTGCCAGGCCCTGGCAAGACCTTTCCATGGTAGAGACCATTACGCTTACCATACCTGCGATTGTTGTGGTTGTTCTTGGTGTCTACCCGAAGATACTGTTGGATAGGATTGAGCCGTCGGCCTTAAAACTCGTAGGACAGGTAAAGAAAGAAGCGGCACAAATGGACTATGCTGCAAAAGAAAATAGTATCCGTCTGGCTAAGACTGAAAGAGGTGAGTCTGAATAAACCATGGAGATAGCCCTTCCGATCGTTAATCTGGGTACCATACTGCCGCAGCTCATCGTGGTGACGTTTGCAGTGGCTGCGTTGTTGATAGACGCATTCTATCGCAATGTGCTGTCAGTGTTTATTGTATCGTTTTTAGGACTGCTGCTTGCCCTGTGTGCGGTATATTCCCAGTACGGTGTCGCCGTGCCATATGAAGAATCCATGGTGGCAATTAACGGCTACACGGTGTTCTTTAATGCGATTTTTATTCTTGTGGCGGCGGCAACGATGTTTATATCCCTGGGCTACGTGGACCTCACGGGTGTTGACGGCGGGAAATACTATCCGCTGATACTGCTGGCCACTTTGGGGATGATGCTGCTTGTATCAAGCAGAGACCTGCTTCTGATGTTCCTGGCCATAGAGCTTTTGTCCGTGTCCTCCTACGTCCTGGTCGCCTCCCAGCAGGAGAGATGGGTGTCCAATGAGGCTGCAATCAAATACATGCTCACGGGGGCCTTTGCCAGCGCCTTCCTGCTTTTTGGTATCGCCCTCGTTTACGGTGCGACAGGGGCGATTGATTTCGTGACTATAGGACGTAAGTTGTCCGGAGGACAGGCGTTACTCCACGTACAGGTAGGCATAGCCATGATGCTGGTGGGACTGGGGTTTAAGGTGGCGATGGTCCCTTTCCATATGTGGGCGCCCGATGTCTATGAGGGGGCCCCTACGCCCATCAGCGGATTCCTGTCGGCAGGGAGTAAGGTCGCCGTCTTTGCCCTTTTGCTGAGGCTCTTCACGGACCCGTTTTCTGTACCGCACGTGGATTGGGTGTCGGCGCTCTGGTGGATCTCTGTCTTAAGTATGACGGTGGGCAATGTATCCGCCCTGCTTCAGACTAACGTTAAGAGGATGCTTGCCTACTCCAGTATTGCGCACGTTGGCTACATGCTTGTCGCTGTGGTTGTGCTTGGCGAGAGGGCGATGGAGGCGGCCCTTCTTTACATGGCGGTATACGCAACTACCGGGCTTGCCGCATTCGGTTGTGTGGCCTACCTGTCGAAAGGGTCTGAAGAGAGGGTCAACATGCAGGACTACACGGCCCTGGCCTACTCGTACCCCATACAGTCTGCAGTCCTGTCCGTATGTCTTCTCTCCCTGGCAGGAATTCCTCTTACGGCGGGGTTTATCGGGAAGTTCTATCTGTTTGGGGCGGCGGTTAACTCCGGCTTTATAGGGCTGGCCATTATAGGCGTGCTGAATTCAGCCGTCTCCCTGTATTATTACCTGGGACTGCTGCTGAGGATGTATGCAATGCCTGAAGGGGCGGCTGAGGTGGTGATGTCTCATCCCATGGCGGGGAGATTGGTTTTGGCCGTGCTGGGTATTACCATCCTGGTCCTGGGCGTTTACCCTTCCCCCCTGTTGGGTGTCATTAAAGAGGTCGTTGCCGCAATAGCGTCCCCCGTATAATGTAGTTTCTTCCAATCTGATATGCCCCCAAAATCCTTCGATTGTATAGTAATAGGCGGAGGGCCTGCCGGCTCTATGACCGCCTATGCGCTCGCCAAAAAGGGAGTAAACGTTGCCATATTAGAGGGCAAAGACCCTTCCATAGCCAAGGTGTGCGGGGGCGGTTTACAGTTGAAGGCCATCCGCATTCTTCCGTTTGGGATAGAAGAGGTGGTGGAGCGAAAGATATCCGGTATGGTCTTTCAGCGCCGGTTGAGAGACAGGTTTACCAGGAGATACGGTTCGCCCGTCACTTACATGGTAAACCGTGCGAGATTCGACAACCTTCTACTCAGGCGCGCACAGGAGGCGGGTGCAATCATGTTCCTGGGAGAGAAGGCGCTGTCACTGGAGCCTGCCGCTGACCGTACCAAGGTATTTACCGGGCGAGACGCCTTTGATGCCCATGCAGTTGTAGGAGCGGATGGGGCCGGGAGCATAGTTAGAAGGGCCATAAACCCCGGAGGGATTGCCCTGGTTCAAATGGGGCTGATTTGCGAATTGAGGAAAGGAGCAGGCAACGCCCACATTACTGAGGATGTTTTTATAATTGATTGGGGTACTGTACCCGGCGGGTATGCTTGGATTTTTCCCAAGGAGGCTACCCTGACCGTGGGTGCCATGGTTCCGCGTGAACTGGCCGGCACGCTTAAGTCCTACCTTCGTGTGTTTCTCGAAAAGGAAGGTCTGAAGATAAAGGATGAACGTATCCTTGCACACCCTATACCTACCAGGAAGCTGGGAGAACCAATTGCCTCCGGCTGGGGGGTGTTGGTGGGCGATGCTGCGGGACTCACTGACCCATTCACCGGTGAGGGGCTGTATTATGCGCTGAGGAGCGGGCAGATTGCCGCACACCATGTTGCAAGGTTTCTAACCGGAGGCGGCAGACTTCTGGATTATGAGGATGAAATAGATATGGGCCTCATGCAGGAAATAATTATGGCAGGTAAGATGCGAAGTTTCTTCAACACCTTTTCCGGTTACATACACAACCTGTATCGCAAGAACGACAGGCTGTGGTATGCCTTTTGTGAGGTGCTGCGTGGAGACAGGACCCTCGAGGGGCTGAGGAGGACCAGGACCATACCGCCCAAGCCAATACTGAGATATTTGGAGAAGTTTACCTCCTGGTATGAGGCGCGGGAGATCGGCAGGTTTAAGAATTCCACTGCATTTAAGTAGGGGCGAACGGCAATACACCCCCCCCTACAAAAATCACGGCTACTTGAGCCGGAAGACTACGTCGTCACCGCCTATCGTGATACCAGGCCCAGTCTGGAGAAATTGCGTCTCAATTAACTTATTGGGACCTGCGGAAAGCACAATTGCGGGGTATGCATTGTTTATGTATATCGACTGTAGATACTGCACGTTAGCATAATACTGGCTGCCCCATGGGTCATGACTTATCTCGCCAACATAGGGCCCTCTCCAGGCAAATTCTCCCGTAGCAGGATACGCCGCCCCGCTGCCGCCCGGCGTATTCTTCTCAAGCTGATTTTCAAACGTATCAGAGGTAGCCGAAAGCCAGCTGGCCGAATCTACGCTTGCCGTGGGGGCCTGCCCACCGGCAGTTTTAAGCACTACAAAGACAGGGTCGCTGGGACTGGTGGCAGTACCGCTTTGATATATGGGGAAGCGGGCCGTATCCTTATTGAAGGCCAGGATTGCCTCACTAAGGGCTTGTGTGTCCTGCTTCGCCCTTCGCTCCTGTGCCGACCCCAGATAGCCTTTTACCATCGGAACAAGGATTCCTGCCAGTACACCTATGATGGCCAGTACCACTACAATCTCTATCAGCGTAAAACCATTTCTATAGCAGTTATTCATTTTTGACCCACCAACTTTAAGAGTATGACGGACTGGCCCCAGAAATATTCAACCTGGCCGGCCTTTAAGTCTGTCCGCAAAAGAACGAGACCTCTGCAAAAGTCAAAATCTTGGAGTCCATTGACTGTGTCAATGGGCATTAAAAGGCGTTTAATGGCATTATTCCCCAGCGACGCAGTCGCTGGACTCCATAAACAATACTTTTGCAGAGATCTCAGAACGAAATGGATTGCCGATTATAACCCAAGAAGCATTTTTAACAACATTTTTTAGCTGAGACCTCTGCAAAGTTGTTTTATGAAGTCCACCCTGAATCAAGTTCTGGGCACGTAGGGGTTGAAAATTTTCAACCCCCACAATTTTGCCCATTGGCGCAGTTAATGTCACGTTGGACGTTGGAGCAAGCTCCAACGCTACATCAAAGATTTGCGCCAGAGGCGCATCCGCCTTTGGCGTGGCAGATTCGCCACAAGCGAATATCTGGTAGACAACGACCTTTAGTCTCCCCTCTATCAAGAGGGGCCGGGGGTGTGTAACACACCCCTTAATCCCCTCTTATTAGAGGGGATTCATCTTCGCTCCCTCAGACGCCGTCCTTCTCCGCCTAAGGCGGAGAAGGAATGACATTATGCAGGGTTTTTCAGAGGTCTCATTTCCCTTGTGTTTCGGGTTGCTTTTCCGGCAAGACCCTCCACGGATGTTCTTTTTCTGCAAGCAGACTGAAATAGATGTTAATGGCCAGGATCAGCAGGAGAAGGACTGCTATTACCGGAATAAGTATCTTCATCTTCTTTGTCATGGCCTTTTTCTCTCCGATTGCAAGAGACAAGTCGGGCGCAATGAATTGCGCCCCTACAATACGATTGTTTTGTAGGGGCGGGGCCGCTCGCAGCGGTCGCACCGCCCCGCCCGTTCGCGGACAGCCACAAGGGCTGTCCCTACGATGAATTTGTAGGGGCGTAATATATTACGCCCCTACAGTCAGCAGAACTAGTTTGGATGTTATAAGTCCTAATAGATAAGGTCATTTCCCAGCGCCTGCTGTTCCAGGATGATGTTTAGCCGCTCAAGTAAGGTTCCCTTAGCGGCCTCAAGCTCTCCCAGCGCTATGTGGTAGTCTCCCAAGGCCTTGTTTCTCCTTGCCTCTTGTATTGCCAGCGACTCCTGCGCCCTGAATACCTCAAGATTCGTGGTCCTGCCGACCTTGTACTTCTTTTCCTCTGCGTCCAGTCTTTCTTGGGCGGCCTCCAGGGTCTTCTTGGTGCTCTTTACAAGTTCCTTTGTTGTTTGTACCTGCCTTGCTGCGTCTCTCACGTCGAAGATTACTTCCTGTTCCTGCTTGGTAAATTCGAGCTTGGCCCTTCTTTCTTCGTACTTTGCCTTTGCGTACTCGGCGCGTTCTTTTCTAAGGCCTATGGGCAGCTCCAGGCTGATTTTTGCATACTCGCTCTGGAAATGCGTTGAAAAGGTGGAGTCCTGCGAATCGTTCCAGGCCTTCCCCAGACCGCTGAATCGGACGCCGCCCTCGATGTCCAGTTGGGGGAGGAGCTCGTTTTTCTTCCTCCTTGTCTCTATGTCTGCGTTGTCCAGCTCGAGTTTTTTCTCAAATATCTCGGGCCTATTTCCAAGGGCGACCCTTATGGAATCGTTTAGGTCCACGTCCCGCAGCTCCCAGACGGGCTTGTCCAAAGGGACAATGGTAATCCCGGAAAGCCATGATGCAACGTCTGGGTTAAGGAAGTTCATGAGGAGCTTCAGTTTGTCTTCTCTGTCCTGCACTTCGTCTTCGGCTATGATTATCTGCTCCTCCCTTAAGGCTACTTCCTCCTTGTCTACGGCCAGGTCTATAGGCGCCAGGATTCCCGCCTGCACCTGCAGTTCATTATTCCTCATGAATTCCTGCGCCCTCTGGAGGGACTTGTGCGCCACCTTCAGGTTCTCGATACCCTTTACAAGGTCCCAGTACGCTATCTGCACCTCGTTTGCGATGTCTATGGCGGTTCCTCTGAGGGCGTAAATGGATTTCTTTTTGTCGTTTTGGGCCATGTAAATCTTGCTTCTGTTGTAAAAGATGCCGAATTTTTTCAGGAGGGGTGCGGTGATCCTGCCCTCGATAAACGTGTCTGTCGCCGGATCGAAGGCGACACCGCCGCTTGGGGTGCGGGCGCGTTTTATAAAATCATATTCCATCGCCACGGTTGCGCCAATGGGCGTCAGCATGCTCAGTTCGGCGTCACCCTCGTGGGACTGTATAAGGAAATCTACCGGTGCAGTACCGGTCACAAAGATGGAGTTCAGCGGAGTCTCGTCCTTTCGTATCTCGCCCGACATCTTGAGCACCGGGTCAAACGGGGCCTTTTCTATGGATATGTCCTTGTCTTCAATCAGCGGGTCTATTCTGGAGATGTCTACGTCCAAATTGGTTTTAAGGGCCAGGACTACGGCGTCTACCAGGGAGAGATTCAAGAAGCCGAGACTTGCGTCACGGAGTTCCACTACTCCCCCCCTTGACAGAGATACCCCTTCTTCATTTTCTGCCTCTGCCCGACACGCCTGTCCAAGCGACAGGCACAACAGGCAGAGGCACAGAATGGTCTTTTTAATCATGACTGCTTCTCCTTATTTACTGCTTCGGATACAAAGGTTTTTCTCCACCCTCACAGCCTACGACAAAGATGAATTGCAGGGGCACGTTGCAACGTACCACTGCAAGATTCTTCTCTTCGCTCAGAATGACAATTCAGCACCGGGTAGACAACGAGGCTTAACTTCGCTGAATCAACGACCCGAAGATCGTTGCCTACCAAGATATTCGTTTGTAGCTGCCCGATTTATCGGGCCGGTGTCGAGCAAGCTCGACCGCTACAAGACAGACCCATCCGACTCAGGCGGATTGTCCCTGTCCGCAAACGGACCGCCGCAAGGGCTGTCCCTACGAATACGGCTTTGTAGGTTGTAGGGGGGTGTATCGCGCAATACGCCCCTACGGCTCTCATCATCTAACGGCCTGGATAAGTGACATGGCCTCGGCCCTGGTGGCGGGGTTTTCTCTGAAGATGCCCCTGACCACAGAAGTTTGGACCTTTGAACCCGCTTTCTTCACTCCCCGCATGGTCATACACAGGTGTTCGGCCTGGATTACGACCAGTACGCCCTTTGGCCGCAGTGCGTTCATAATGCTGTCGGCTATGTCGGTTGTGAGTCGCTCCTGGACCTGCAGCTTCTTGGCATGGAGTTCCACTACACGGGCCAGTTTGCTTATCCCCGTAATGCGCCCTGACTGGGGGATATAAGCCACGTGGGCCGTACCTATAAACGGCAGAACATGGTGTTCGCAAACGGAATAGAAAGGCAGGTCCTTCAGGAGCACAATCTCATCGTGGCCCGTGGCCTGTAAGACCTTTATCTCCTTGCCCGCATCCACCCCTAAGCCGCCGAATATCTCCTTACACATGTCTGCCACCCTCTTTGGGGTTTCTTGCAGACCGGGACGGTCCGGGTCCTCGCCTATACCTTCCAAGAACAGGCGCATGGCCTTTATTATTTTTTCCTGGTCCATAGAGTGTATGCCTTATCTCTAGAGTAAACCGTAGTCGTCTAATGCCTTGGTCAGTTGCCGCTTATTGGCCTCGGTCATCTCGCAGAGGGGCAACCTAAGTTCCCCGTTCAGCCTGCCCAATATGCGCATGGCCGTCTTTACGGGAATGGGGTTGGTTTCTATGAACATGGCCTTTGTCAGCGGGTAGAGTCTGTGATGGGCCTTTCTGGCCGTCTCCATGTCTCCATTGAAGAAGCTGCTTATCATGGCGCTGGTCTCCCTGGGTACGATGTTTGCCACCACGGATACAACGCCCTTTCCGCCTATCGAAAGGATGGGCAGGATTAGGGAATCCTCCCCGGAAAGTACGGTTATGTCGCACAGCCCCAGGATTGCGCTGACCTGGTCAAGGCTGCCGCTGGCCTCTTTTATCGCCACGATGTTCTTGAACTCTGCAAGTCTGGCAACGGTCTCCGGGGAGATGGATACCCCCGTCCTGGACGGCACGTTATAGAGAACTATGGGTATGTCCGTCTCTTCCGCCAGGGCCTTAAAATGTCTGTAAAGCCCCTCTTGGGTGGGCCTGTTATAATAGGGCGTAATGACGAGCGCGCCGTCTGCACCCGCTTTTTGTGCAAACTTGGTCAGCCTTAGCGCTTCTTGTGTGTTGTTGGACCCCGTGCCCGCTATTACAGGTATGCGGCCCTGAACCCTTTGGACTACTTCGGCGATTACCTTTTCGTGCTCCTCGTGCGAGAGTGTGGGGGATTCTCCCGTTGTGCCGCAGGGAGAGATTGCGGTGGTGCCTTCGCGCACATGGAATTCTATTAGTTCCCCCAATTTCTTAAAGTCCACTTCGCCGTTCTTAAAGGGCGTAACCAGCGCTACTATCGAACCAGTGAACATCCACGTTCTCCCGTTGTAGTCAGATGCTATTTATGAGACCCCTGAAAAAATCTGCATAACGGTCCTTCTGTCGGAAACGTAGGGGCGAGGTCGCCTCGCCCACAATAAGGGCGGGGCCGCTCGCAGCGGTCGCACCGCCCCGTCCCTACAAATCGTTCAGAATGGCAATGTACTCTTAGTAGACTTTTTCAGAACTCTCTTTGTGTAGCGTGCGAGTTTATCTCGCACGTTTAGCGTGCCGGACATGCTGGCACGCTACGACTGCCTGTCGGTCTTTGCCAGCAGACTATGTTTATAGATTAATTCCTTCATCTCTTCAACTGCTTTCTGGATGCCTACAAATACGGCCCTCGAGATGATGCTGTGGCCTATGTGCAGTTCTTCGGCGTCAACTTCTTCAACGACGGGCCCGACGTTTTTATAGGTGAGGCCGTGACCGGCGTTTATTCTGAGCCCCAGTTCTCTGGAGAGATCGGCGCCCCGGCAGAGTTTTTCCAGCAGGTTCCGCTGTTCGGTCTCTGTAGTCGCATTGGCATAGGCTCCGGTGTGGAGTTCCACGAATTCTGCCCCCACTTCCTTGGCCACCTCTATTTGTCGCGTCTCGGGATTGATAAACAGGCTTACGACTACGCCCCGTTCCTTGAATCTCTTAATCAGCGAGGTAAGGGTCTTTTTTTGAGACACCACGTCAAGCCCGCCCTCCGTGGTAATCTCTTGCCTTTTTTCAGGCACAAAGGTTACCTGCGCAGGCTGCTCAGCCAGGGCCAATTCAACTATCTCAGGGGCCACAGACATCTCCAGGTTTAACTTTGTAAATACCGTCTGTTTCAGCAATCTTAGGTCTCTGTCCTGTATATGCCTGCGGTCTTCTCTGAGGTGTACGGTAATAATGTCGGCCCCTCCCAGGTCTGCCAGGCAGGCCGCCGTGACGGGGTCTGGTTCATAGGTCCTTCTTGCCTGTCTGAGTGTAGCTACATGGTCTATGTTGACGCCCAATTTAGTCATTTCTTTGCGACTTCCTCCGCCGTTATGTCCAGGTGTATCTCAGGCAGTTTCCCGTCCAGCTCCACCATTGGGGGTAACTTACAGGTGAGAGGCTGTTTGTACGGTCCCGGTGGTTTGAGATCGCTAACGTTTATGTATACGTCCGGTACGGCTAATTTATCTAACACTGACTTGGGGCCCTTTACCTTAAGGTTGACGGACTTCTGCTCCAGTTTTATATTGTAAGGAAAACCAGGTGGTTCAAGGAGTTTTATGCCTACCTTTTCGAAGTTCTTGCTGACCAATTCCTCTGCTATATCTAACCACACGTTAATCATCCCTTCACATTCTACGGGAGCCGCGGTGGCCTTGTCGTTTCTGCTAATCACCACCCTCTGTTCCAGCGGCACCTGCCATGGAAATGTGCGATTCTGTTCTGGGGTTATGTTGGAGATGTCGATGGGGATTGTCTTTATTGCTGTGGCGTCTTTAAGGATATTGGCGGGACCCGTTACCTGTACATCAAACGGGAAGAAAAACTCCCTTGTAATCATGTAACCCGGCATCGGTTCTCCACGCTTTTGAAGCGCCACCGTCAATGTCTTCGTCTCCCGCCTTACCAGCAATAGTTTTATGTTCTTGGGCCTTATCATATCCAAAGTGACCTCAGAGGGTAGGTTAAAATTCCTCTTGTCGAGGATTACCATCTCCTCAATAACCTCTTCAGATTCCCTGCCCTCCACAGGCACTCCACATCTGGCGATTATCTTTCTCTCCCCAACCAGGTCGGATACGTAGTCAATACTGCTCTTTGGACCCGTAAGTTTGATGTTGACCGCGGTCGAAGACTGGTCAAGCAACATATACCCTTCGGAGAAGGAGACCTCTATGGGTACTGTGCAGCTCAGTTCGCCCGTATACTTCCCGGTGGCAAACAGCCAGAGCGCCAGGGCCATCACGAGGGCCATGAGCTTTGCGCCGAGGTTATTGGACAGCGTCTCTTTGAGCAAGCCCTTCACCTCCTGAGTTTACAGCATCGTATTTGAACAACTGTTCAAGGCGCTTTCTTAGACTATTTTCGTCGAGTCCGCTGGTAATTTGTCCTTTTACGGCCAGGGAGATGACGCCGGTCTCCTCCGACACGATAATGGAGATTGCATCGGTCTCCTCGGTGATCCCCAGGCCGGCCCTGTGGCGCGTGCCGAAGGTCTTATCCATGGTTGGGTTGTCGCTGAGCGGCAGCAGGCATCCTGCCGCCACTATCTTTTGTTCCTGGATTATAACCGCCCCGTCATGCAGCGGCGAACCGGGCCAGAATATGGTATTTATGAGGGCGCTGGATATGTTTGCGTCAAGGCGTGTCCCCGCCTCCACAAAATGGTCCAATCCCACCTTTCTTTCAATGGCGATTAGCCCGCCCAGCCTGTTCTTAGACAGGACGGAGGCGGCGGTTACCACCTCATTCAGCATAGGGGATTCACCCTTAAAGAAAATCTCCAGAAACGGATTCTCTCCAAGCCGAACCAGTGCGCGGCGCAGTTCGGGCTGAAATAGGATTATGAATGGGATCGTAACCATGGGTACGAATTCGGTAAGGAGCCAATCCACAGTGTAGAGCTGGAGCGAACGTACGATTAAGAGCAATATTACCGTCGCAACGACCAGCACAAATACCATGCCCCTCATGACCCCGACCCCGCGGGTGCCCTGCATAAAGCGCAGTACGAAATATAGCATCAAAAATATGATGAATATCTCTACTGCCGCCTTAAAGGCTGCAAAGAAATCTACGTCTTCGAAGAAGCTTTCCATTTCTTGTCTCTAATGACGGCGTCGCAGACGGCGGCTGCTTGTACCGATTCGCGTACTTCGTGCACCCTCACGATCTTGGCGCCCTTTTCGATGGCGAGCGCAACGGTGGCAAGGGTCCCGTATAGTACGTCCGTGGAGTCCGGTGTCTTGCTCCCATCCAGTGGTTTCAAGGCGTGTTTGATAAAACTCTTGTGTGAAGTACCCACCATGACGGGCAGGCCCAGGGACCGTAGTTCGCCTAATCGGTGCAGCACCTCAAACGACTGCGCGGGGCTTTTCCCGAAGCCTATACCGGGGTCTATTATTATGTTTGATTCGTTGACACCGGCGCCGATGGCCTCGTTAACCTTTCTCCTCAAAAAAAGAGTAATTTCTGCAAGCAGATTTTTGTACGCAGGATTTTTGGGCATACGGTGCGGTTTACCCTTTATGTGCATTATGACGATCGGGGCACCGGAAGAGGCCGCCACTCTGGCCATGTCTTTGTCGCCGAGGCCGCTTATGTCGTTTACAATCTGTGCGCCTGCCTCAAGCGCCTTCTCCGCGACGCCGGCGCGATAAGTATCAACCGAGATAGGCACTTTGGTGTGGCGGGAGAGTTCCTCTATCACCGGGATGACCCGTCTCAGTTCTTCTTCCTGCGAAACCGCCTGCGAGCCTGGCCTGGTTGATACGCCGCCTATGTCTATTATCCCCGCTCCTTCTTCTATCATCCGAAAGGCATGGGCCAGGGCCTTCTCCGGTTTGTAATGACGTCCTCCGTCATAAAAGGAGTCGGGTGTTACGTTAAGGATACCCATCACGCAGGTTCTCTGCCCGAGCCTCAGATGGCCTTTATTGTGGGTGAGGTAGAAAGACCTTTTCTGGTATCTGGAAACGGTTTCTCCCACGGCATCCAGGATGGATTCCAGGTCTCCTCCTGTCCGGCGGAGATTGGAAGGTAGACGGCTTAACGCCTCCCCATTGATGGACAGGAGTGCAGAACAGGGTCCGCCGTTGGCTGCACCACTTAGCCTTCCCCCTGCGCTTGAGGCCCACTCGCGCAGTAAGCCGTGGTCTGTCCCGTTCAATCCCTCCAGACTCAGGGTGTAGTGCGTCCTTCCTTCAGCATGCCTGCGATGGAGTTCTTTTTCCACTTTCCGCGGGTCGTAAGGGCTGACGTCTAATACCCTGGGGTTATACCTTGTAAGGGCGTCTACCATTTTCTTTCCATTAAGTTAATGATCTTTCTGGCGGTGTTTACGAACGCCTCTATCTCTCCGGTCCGGATGTCTTCGTTCCTTGTTGCGATGAATTCTGCCGATGCGGCTACGTTTTGCTTATCTATCAGGATTCTTCCCGTCCTTTGGTCAAGCCATGAGAACTGCACGAAGACATTTACACGACTTTCTATAGTTACCGCATCGGGGTTCTCTATCAGCACGTTTTCCTGGACATCCTTTAGTATTCCGGTGAGGATGGTGTCAGCATGTTTTTCGTCTACTATTTTAAGTTGCGTCCCGAAGAGTATCTCCTCTTTTATAGCCTTAGTCAGGTCATACTCCAGGTCGCGACGAAAGGTGTCGTTGTCGAAGATCGGCACATATACGCTCTGCACGTTTTGATCTATGAGCGAGCGGGAGGTGTATCCACAACTCGCCATGAAAGACGCCAGAATGAGTAGTATAATATTTATCACTTTTTGACGGCATTAATCTTTTGCAGAAATACCATTGTGTCCTGTGACTTATCAGCCCATCGCGTATTGGGAAACCGGTCTGCGATCCTCTTCAGGTATACCATTGCCGAGGCGGGGTTCTTCTTGCGAAGGTAAAATTCGGCGATACTGTACTCTTTTTGGGCTATAAGGTCTTCGGTCTCGTGAATCTTCTTTTTTGCCTCCTCAACGAGGGTGCCGTCCGGATAGTTTGCAAGATACTCCTCGAAGCCGTCCCGTGCCTTCCATAGGTTCCCCATGTCCCTGTCCCTGCGGGCCTCGAGACTCAGTTTGGATAACGGGATACGGTACATGGCGTATGGCGCCCACGCACTTCTTGGGTAATTCTCAATAACTGCTCTATAGGCGGGTTCAGCGTTTACGAAATCTTCGGCAAGGAAATATGCGTCTGCTATTTTTACCTGACAGTCGGCCGCCAGAGGCCCCTGTGGGTTGTGTTCTATGACCCTTTCGAATACGGGAACGGAGGCCTTTGGATTCTCCTGCATAAGCGATGTCCCCGCCTCAAACTCTCTCTGGTGAATCAACCCTGTTATTCTTATGCCCGGGAATCTTTCAAGCAGGGTCTCGTAGGCCTTAAAGGCCTTCTTGTATTTGCCGGCCAGGAAGTAGGATTGCCCTATATTGTAATAACATGATTCAGCAAGGTCGGAATCGGGATGTGCATCCAATATGCCCTTAAACTCCTTTACCGCACTTTCGTACTCGCCGTCTATCATCATGGAGGTGGCAATCTTATAGCGCTGGTCCGGGACGGCGGGGTTTAAGGTCAACGGGTCTACCCAGCCCGTGTCTTTGTTCCATATCAGTTCTGCGCAGGCGTCAGACGCAGAAACCAGTGAGACCATCAGCACAAACAATAAACCAAGACATCCTTGTTTCATTTTACCGACGTCCGTATCTCTAAAGGTTTATTTAGCGCAAGCATTATACAGCCCAGGCTTAGTGACTTGAGTTCCTCTGACACCCTGTGGGGCAGGCGGAGGCGGTCACAGGTTGTGGTGCTGGAACTTGCCAAAAACGCAGCGGCGCGAATGGCTCCCGGTGAAAGGCTCTGGAGGGCCTTTTCCCCTGCGCATCTTTTACACAACAGTCCGTTGCCGACGGGGCTGAAGACTGCTCCGGGGTCTCCCAGGAAATCGGCGCCGCAGTTGACGCATTCTTCTAATTGCGGCAAGTAGCCCAGGAGCTTCAACGCCTGAAGCTCGAAGGCGCGCAGGACTACCTCCGTGTATCTGGTCAAGGAAAGACGTTGGAGGGTTTCCAGTATCAAATCAAATAGGGGTTCGTTGCTGTCCCCTTCCTCTGTAAGCTCACATGCCAGTTGCACCACATGACAGGCGGCATAGAACCGTTCCACGTCTTTCCTGAATGCCGGGAAGTCCCTGAGCGATTCCCATTCCGTAAGCAGATGCAGGCCCGTACTTTCCTTTTGAATGAAGATTATTTCCATGTACGAGAACAAATCAACGGGGCCACGGGATTTTTTTTCTATGCGCTTCGAACCCTTCGCCAGTGCACGAACCTTTCCGTAGTCTCTCGTGTAGAAGGCAACTATCTGACTGGAATTGCTGTAATCACCCTTCTTTAATGCCACGGCCTGTGTTTTACAGAAATACATAAAGTTTCTATTCTATCGTTGAGATCCCTACAAAACGTTCTACTTTTATCACCCCTTCAGGGTGGAACGATCGAAGAATGCAGCGTACGAGCCTGCCCGCACGGCAATCGTGGCAGTTACCACGCTGCACGCTTCACTCAGAATTTAGAATGACGTAAGGCACTTTAGTTATTTTTCAAAACTCCCTCACTACGCCTCTAGCATGCTTTTGCAAGAGATGTCCCGCACCGTACAGGTAAAGTAACCCGGAGTAAACGGTGATGCTTACCGTAAACCAGGCCGCAAGATCCACCCACATCCTGGCCCACCACACCCCGGTAAAATGACTGGAGTAGAGGATTATTGAGCAAAGGGTGATACATTGGCCTGTCATCTTCCACCTTCCTGCGGTACTGACAGGGAAGTGTATGCCTCTGAAAAACTCTAAATAGCCCCTCAGGATACCGATAATCAGCTCCCGCACCACGATGATCACCGCCATCCAGTCCCCCACTACCATCTGGTTATATGCAACAAGTACTATAAATCCGCCGCATATGATTATCTTGTCCACCAGGGGGTCTGCTATCCTTCCAAAATTGCTTATCAGGTCCCTCTTTCTCGCCAGGTACCCGTCAAAGAAATCCGTTGCGGTGGCGACGACAAGTACCGCCAGAGCAAGGTCAAGTGACTCAAGGGATAGGATAAAAAAGAACAATATGCCCATAAAAAATCTAAGCACGGTCAATTGATTAGGCAGGTGGTAGAAAGGCCCTAAGAGCCGCTTGACTTCCCACCGTCTGTCTGCCTGCTGGTAATCATTCCGCACAATTTGCGGCAAGGTTATATCCCTCTTGATGTGTAACTGTTACCTTTCTAAATTCCCCCGGTTCCAATCCTGAACCTGAGACTATAACGCTGCTGTCTACTTCGGGGGCATCTCTATATGACCTCGCAAGCCAGCCTGTCCCGCCTTCCCGTGGTGCGTCCACCAGGACCTCAATGGTTTGTCCGACAAGGCAGGCATTATTCTTGAAGGTTATTTCCTGCTGGAGCGTCATGACCTCGGAGAGCCTCCTGCGCCTCTCCGGCCCCGGGATGCGGCCTTTAAAGGTCGCCGCAGATGTGCCTTCCTCTTCGGAATAAACGAATGTACCCAGCCTCTCAAAGGCCGCCTCTTCCAGGAATGCGAGCAGCTCGCGGAACGCCCTTCTGCCCTCTCCAGGGAAACCTACTATTACGGAGGTACGTAGGACTAAACCGTGTATCTCTCCGCGAAGCCGCTGTATCAATTTCTCCACCTGGGCGCGTGTAACGTCTCTGCCCATTATTTTAAGCATGTTATCATTAATGTGCTGTATGGGCAAGTCTATGTACTTGACTAGCTTATCGTTTCCGGCTATCTCCTTGATGAGTTCGGGATAGAAATGGGCGGGGTGTGCGTAAAGGAGCCGTATCCACTTGATGGAGTCTATTTCCGAAAGCATTTCCAACAGCTCGTGCAGACGCTGACGCCCGTAGAGGTCTATGCCGTACAGGGTGCTGTCTTGTGCTATCAGGTTTAATTCTTTGGCGCCTCCGGCGGCAAGCTCCTCGGCCTCCCGGAGAATCTCATCCGCGGGACGGCTCCCAAAGGGACCTCGTATTGCGGGGATGGCACAGTAGCTGCAGCTATTGCTGCAGCCCTCGGAAATCTTTAGATACGCATAGTGCCGTGGGGTGAGGCGGATGCGGGACGAATCTCCCCCGCTGCACGAGCCGTTAGCCCTATTCCCCTCCCCTGTTATACCGGAGAGTTCGGCTATCCTGCCAAAATTTTCAAGTCCAACCACGTGGTCAATCTCCGGTATTTCTTTCAGCAGGTCTTTTTCATAACGTTCCGCAAGACAGCCGGTTACGATGAGCTTCTCGAGTCCGTTTTCTTCCTTAAGTCTTGCCATCCTGAGGATGGTGTCTATGGATTCTTCTTTGGCATCCTTTACGAAGCCGCAGGTGTTTATTATTAGTACGTCTGCAAGCCGGGGGTCTTGACAGAATGTGACCTCCCCCTGTGCGAGCCTGCCAAGTATCTTCTCGGAATCTACCAGGTTCTTCGAACAACCCAGGCTTACCAGTGCTATCGTTGGTTTTTTTAGCCGCGGTTTCATCATTTTATCTGCTGCTTCGTGCCTTTTTGTCTGCCGGCCGATTCCCAGTCTTCCGGATTGATCAGCACCTCTCTATACGTCCCCTCTTTGCATTCGCCCACTATGCCGTCCTCTATCATCTGATCCAGCAGTTTGACGGCCTGGGGATAGGTCACGTGAAGTTTCTCCTGGAGTAGTTTTTCGTTGCACTTCCCCGCCTCGAGCGCCGCCTGGACCGCTTCGTTGTAAACGGGGTCATGTCTGTCGTCCCTCTTGGCCTCGAGTTTCCATTCCCTCAGCTCTGTCGAGAACTCCGGATGGGCCTGCCTTTTCAGGAACCCTACCACCCTTTCTACCTCCTGGTCGCTGGTGTACGTGCCCTGCACTCTTACCAACTCCGAGGTCCCCGGCGGCATAAACAGCATGTCGCCTTCCCCCAGGAGTTTTTCTGCGCCGTTTTGGTCCAGTACCGTCCTTGAGTCTACCTTTGAGGCCACAAGGAATGATATCCTTGCAGGCAGGTTGGACTTTATCAGGCCGGTAACGACATCTACGGAAGGCCGCTGTGTGGAGACTATCAGGTGGATGCCCACTGCGCGTGACTTCTGTGACAACCGTATAACGGCATTTTCCACCTTCTTAGAGGAAACCATCATAAGGTCTGCAAGTTCGTCTATAATTATCACGATATAGGGGAGGTGATGGAGTTCCGGGTCTATCTGGCCGTCTGCGCCCAATCTCTTCTTAAGGCCGCTTTCCCCCAGTTTGTTGTATTCTGCAATGTTCCTGACGCCTGCCCGTGCCAGGAGCCCGTAGCGTTCGTCCATCTTGTTTACCGCCCACTCGAGCACGGCCTGCGCCTCCTTTACGTCGGTAACCACCGGGCTGATGAGGTGCGGTATGTCCTTGAACGGAGAGAATTCCACCAGCTTCGGGTCTACGAGCAGGAGTTTCAAGTCCTTCCGGGACCGCAGGAACAAGATGCTCAGTATCAGCGAGTTCAGGCAGATGGATTTGCCCGAACCGGTGGTGCCGGCGATGAGGAGATGCGGCATGCCAGTCAGGTCGCAGTAGACGGGATAACCCGTTATGTCTCTCCCCAGCGGGAGGGGTATCGCATTGTTGTCAAGATTGATCTTGCCTTCCTGGATAATCTCAAGCAGTTCCCTGAGCCTCACGTTCTTTCTCATCCGGTTGGGCACCTCTATGCCCACGGTGGACTTTCCCGGCAGCGGCGCCACCACTCTAACGCTGGGGGCCTTTAAGGCCATTGCTAGATCGTCGGAAAGCGACGCTATCTTGGATACCTTGGTGCCGGGTGACAGCTCCAGTTCATACATGGTTATCGAGGGGCCTGTCTCAAAACCGACTACCTCTGCCACTACTTTAAACTGCGCCAGCGCATCTTCCAGGACCTCGGCCCTTTTCTTCAGAGATTCTTCGTCTTCTGCATTGCCCGGATCGGAGCGTTCGTCAAGGAGATCAATGGGCAGTAAGAGCGGGCCGGCGTCCGCAGGTGTATACTCAGGCGGTTTTTCCTCTGCGTCGGATTTCTTGAGGCGTTTCTCTTTAAAAGCGGGTTTAGGCCCCCTCTTGTTCTTGATCCGTTTAAATAGGGAAACAACGGCTTCGACCGGGCTTACGTTAAATAGGAGGATGCCGGAGGTCAGGAAGCCAAAGGTCAGGAAGACACAGGTGCCGACGAGGCCGAGGTTGTCAAGGAGTTTGCCCGACGCCGCGTCACCGAATACCCCTCCGGCCCATGCGATTGCGCCTATCTTGGGTAAGATGTCCTCTACCAGGGCAAATGCCAGGGAGATGGAGGTTATGAGCATTATCCCGCCGACGGCCTTTATCCAAAGGTCTTCCACCCTTCCGCGCAGTAACAGCATTACTCCCCATGCGCCTATGAGTATCGTCAGCGGGAAGGCGGCGAGGCCCAGCCACGAAAGCCCGTAGCCCGAGAGCACCGCACCAACCCACCCGCAGAGATTCTTTGTGGCGCTGCTCTCAGGATAATCGGCAAACGGCGGGTCGGAGGGATTGTAGGTTATTACACTGATGAGGGCAAAGACCGCAAACGACACCAGAAGTATCGCCAGAAACACGTTTAGGAGTCTCTTTTTATCCATCGGTCTTACACCCCCGTGTGACCAAAGCCACCCTCATTCCGCAGGGTCATTTTCAACTCTTTCACCTCAGTGAATTCGGCCCTTACGACGGGTTGGAAAATCAACTGTGCGATGCGCATACCACGGTTTATCTTGACGGGGTTTTTACCCAGGTTGCATAGAATGACGCATATTTCGCCGCGGTAGTCGCTGTCAATCGTCCCCGGTGCATTGACTATGGAAAGGCCGTGCCTCAGGGCCAGCCCGCTCCGCGGCCTCACCTGGGCCTCGTAGCCTGACGGGAGTTCTATGAACATCCCCGTAGGCACTGCGCTTATACCGGACGGTTCCAATACCAGCTCTCCGTTTACGGCCGCATACAGGTCTGCGCCACTCGCCCCCGCGCTCATGTACTGAGGTATGGGAAGGTCTTCACAGCCTTCCTTTTTCTTTATGTTAACCCTTACCTTTTCCACCGGTCTGTTTCTCGAGTTTCTTTTCTACGGGGACTGACTGTTCTGGTGAGAGTGACTCCAATTCGCTCAGCACCGCGCTTACTATGTCTTCCACCGGCGCAAGCCGTCCAACGCCTATCTTCCCCGTGGACAGGCGTCCCTCAACGGGGCCGATGAACTTGTATCCGATTTCCTTGAGCCTTGAGACATTGGCCTGGACCATAGGATGGTGGTACATGTGAGCGTCCATGGCCGGGGCCATTATCACCCTTGCGCGGGAGGCGAGGAGCGTGCAAGTAAGTATGTCGTCGGCCACGCCGGATGCTATTTTGCCGATAATGGCGGCGGTCGCAGGCGCCACCAGTATCAGGTCCGCCCGGTCGGCCAGTGAGACGTGGTATGGGTCGTGAACTTCCGGTTTGCCGAAGAGGTCCGTAACGACCTCGTTTTGGGAGAGTGTGCGAAACGTAAGCGGGGTGACGAAACGCTGGGCCGGTTCGGTCATCACCACCACCACGTTCACGCCGGCCTTTACCAGGCTCGATGTAATCTCGCAGGCCTTATAGGCGGCTATACTGCCTGTCACTCCAAGGATTACGGTGTAAGGCATTTACTTTTTAAACCCCAAGATGTTGCGAATCTCGTTTACTGCCTCTTCCAGGTTGTCATTCGTTACGCGGTATTTGTAGTGAGAAGAAGACTGCAGTTCGTTCTCCGCTATATTAAGACGGTTGTTGATGTCATGTTCTTTGTCGGTGTTCCTGCCCGCGAGGCGTTTCTTAAGGACGTCCTTGCCCGGCGGCAGGATGAAGACGGAGATGGCGTCGGGATATTTTCCCATTATCTGAAGCGCCCCCTGTACGTCTATCTCAAGCAGATATATTAGACCTTCTTCCAGGGCATTCTCCAGGGGTTTGCGGGGCGTACCGTAAAGGGTGCCGGAATATCGGGCATGTTCTATGAAGAAACCTTTTTTTATTTTCCTTTCGAATTCGCGCTCGCTGACGAAATAATAGTCCTTGCCGTCCACCTCCTGGGAGCGCGGCGGCCTGGTGGTTACGGAGATAGAGGCCCTCACCTTCGGGTCCTTGGTCAGTTCCTTACAAATGGTCGTCTTACCCGAACCGGAAGGACCGGAGATTATTACCAGCTTTCCGTTTGCACTGCCGTTATTACTCGACATTAAAGACCTGCTCTTTTATCTTCTCAATCTCCATCTTTATGTCAATTATGGCGCGCAGCATGTCCCCGTCGGTGGCCTTGGAACCCATGGTATTGGCCTCCCTGAACATCTCTTGCACGAGAAACTCTTGCCTCCTTCCCGAAGGCCCTTCTTCGTTTATGGCATCCTCCAACTGTCCGATATGGCTCTTGAGCCTGGCGACCTCCTCCGTGACGTCGGAGCGTTCTGCGAAAAATGCCACTTCTCTTGCAAGGTCATTATCGGACAGCTCTACTTCTACGCCTTTTAACAGATTGGATACCCTTTTTCTCAGCCTGTCGCGATAGCCGCTTACGACCTCGTGTGCCCGTTCTTCTGGCACTTTCAGGAGTTTCAGTATGCGTTCCTTAGAACGAGTGATTTCTTCTCCCAGGACCTTCCCTTCTTGTGTACGCATGTTAATCAGCTCGTTCAGGGCCGAATCTACCAGCCTTTCCAGGGTCGGTACGAGCGCGTCTGCGTTATTCTCCTGCGATTTGGTCCTCTCGCATATGCCGGGCAGCGAGAATAAAGCGGCTAATGGCACGTCTCCTTCCGGCCCCAACTCTTTTTTCAGTTCCTCTATGGAACGGTAATAACCCTTAAGGGTCTCCAGGTTGATATAAAACCCGGGTGTCTCTTGAATAGACTTGTACTCTATCTCCATAAATACACTGCCCCGTGACAGCCTGTTCTTTAATATCTTTTCCAACCGCTCCTGATACGGCAGGAGCGGCTCCGGCAGTTTAGAAGACAACTTCAGGAAGCGGTTGTTGACTGAACGGATTTCCACCAGAAGGATGGCATTGTCATCCTTACTTTCCGCCCTTCCGAATCCGGTCATACTCCTCAGCATGTTGACTCCAAACCTGTCCTGACAGGTCATGGCCGTGCCACAACCTCTAAAAAATCCAAAAATTCAGAGTGACGATGCGCATCGTCACAGCGAACGAAACAAAGCAATCTCGTTTATAGTTGTGTAGTTTCCCCATTTATGGGACGCTGTAAGCTCGATAAATCGAGCAACTACAACTTATGCTGGTAAGCGCTTGGCAAACCTTTTAGAGTTTTCTGATTATTTAGGAGCCTCCTGCTGCTCCGTTGCTTTCGCTTCTTGTTTCTCTGGTTTCTTTTCCTCGGGCTTCTCCTGCCACCCTAATGCGGCGCTTGCCGGTTTTTCCTCTGCAGGTGCAGCTGCGGACGGAGCTCCGGTGGGTGGATGTCCAGGCGGCATCCCTTCGACCGGCGGATGACCTGGCGGCATTCCTTCAATCGGCGGATGACCCGGCGGAGGGCCTTCCGTAGGGGGATGTCCTGGCGGAAGTTCCATCGGCGGATGTCCGGCAGGCATCTCAGCGGTCTGTTCTACGGCAGCCTTCTCTATGAATGTAATACTTGAGATCTTTGTCAGGCATATGGTACCAATGATAAAGGCCGCCCCTATTAGGTAGGTAAGCTTGCTCAAAAATGTGCTGGTCCTGGTGCCAAAGGTAGATTGGTCCTGCAGGCCGCCTATGGCCGCCAGCCCACCTCCTTTGCCCGCCTGCAATAGTATGGCCCCTATCAGCGCTACGCATGTCAATACAAGAAATATCTTGAGGACTGAAACCATCTTCAACATGTACATCGTAAGTACGAGACCAAAGACTACGATGGTGGCCAGCGCCCATTTAATCGTTTTTTCGTTTGTTAACTCCATCTTTCTCTCCTACACCGGACTCCTTACTTGTTCAAATGCAACGGAGACTATTTTACAGAAAGAATCCTTCTTTAAACTTGCACCTCCTATCAACAGACCGTTTATGTCCGGTTGCGCCAGTATTTCGGCCGCATTGTCCGGTTTAACGCTTCCTCCGTACTGTATCCGCACTCGGGTGGATACATCTTCACCGTGAGATTCCTCAAGCAGCGCTCGAATGTGACCGTGAACCTCTTGTGCCTGGGCGGGGGTTGCATTCTTACCCGTGCCGATGGCCCAGACCGGCTCATATGCGATGGTCAACATTGAGACATCGTCGGGTTTCAGACCCTCCAGACCCGTCTTGAGTTGTTTTTCTATAACTTTAAAGGTTTTACCCGATTCTCGTTCCTCCAGCCTCTCTCCGAGACAGAATATGGGCATTATACCCCTGGCGAAGGCGGCCCGAAGCTTTAAGTTTATCATCGAATCCGTTTCACCGAAGATATGCCTTCTCTCGGAGTGACCCAAGATAACGTGCGTGCACCCCACATCCTTAATCATGTTGCCCGAAACCTCTCCTGTGAAGGCCCCGTTATCCTCCCAGTGCATATTCTGTGCACCCAGTATTATACTACTGCCCTTCAAGACGGAGTATACACTCTCGAGAAAAACAGAGGGCGGAAATGCGCCTACGTCCACTCCCTGCATACCCTCGATGTCGGCCCTTATGGAGCCAGCTAAATCTTTCGACTCCTTCAGTGTTAGATTCATCTTCCAATTGCCTGCTATGAAGGGCCGCAGCATTATCTGGACTCCTTTATGAGAATTGGTTGCCTCTTGGGAATGAGCCCAAGACCTTAAGCTCTAGACACACGCGGCTGACCTTTTCCAGGGCCTTTTTGATGTTCTCGTCCTGGACATGGCCTTCAAGCTCGATGTAAAAACTGTAATCCCACGCCTTTCTGCGGGAAGGCAGCGACTCAATGCTCGTCAGGTTGACGGCGTACTTTTTAAATGGGCGCAGGATATCGTAAAGTGCGCCGACTTGGTTCTTTATATAACACATTATCGCCGTCTTGTCCTTGCCGCTGGGGCTGGAAAATGATTTGCTCAGGACGTAGAATCTTGTGACGTTGTTGGGACTGTCCTCGATATTACTGTACAGGGGGTTTAAACCGTACAGTTCTGCCACCTCGGCGTGGGCTATGGCGGCGGCGTTGGATTCCTTTTTTGCTATCTGTGCGGCCTCGGTCGTGCTGCCCACCTCAAGTAGTTCCGCCTCCGGGAAATTGCTCGAGAGCCAATTCTTGCACTGAGAAAAGACTTGGAGCTTGGAGTATATCCTTTTTACTTCTCCAATAGTGCCGCAGGCCACGAGGCTGTGGTGTATTGGCAGTATGACCTCCGCGTATATCTTGACGTTGCACTCCTGAAACATGTTAAGTGTCTCGCGTATGCTTCCCTCCGTGGAGTTCTCTGCGGGGGCTATCCCGTAGTTTGCGCGCCCCGCCTCCACCTCCCTGAAGACTGCGTCTATGCCCCTTTGCGGCAGATACTCGACAGAGGCGCCGAAGCTCTTCCTTGCGGCTACGAAACTGAAGGTGCCCGCCGGACCGAGATACGAAACCTTGAGAGGTTTCTCAAGGGCCCTGGAGCCGGCCATAAGTTCCCTGTATATGGCCATTAAGGAGTCGTTGGGGAGCGGGCCTTTATTCTCTGAAAGGACCCTCTCGTAGACCTGCTGTTCCCTGTTCGGGTGATAGACCTCTGTGCTGGTCTGCCTCTTTACCTCGCCTATCCGTTGGGCGATCCCTGCGCGGTCGTTAAGCAGCTTGACTATCTTCGAATCAAGGTCATCGATTTGTTTCCTTAAGGATTCTAACATATCTTCAGTATTCATAATATAGTGACCTTCGGGATAGGTTGTCTAAACGGAGGATTTTTGAAGACAAAATGTTTTAAACCACACCTATATCAGAATTTAAGAATAGAGTCAAACAAAATTAATTTGACTGTCGTAATGATCATGGTAAAATAATATTATATATTTTTTATCTAAACGTTTCAAGGAACACAGCCAGTAATGAGCCAGGGTCCGATAAAGAGTTCTGAGCAGCGAGTAGGGGTTTTTGTAGACGTACAGAATATGTTCTATTCGGCCAAGGCCTTGCACCAGTCTAAGATAGACTACTCTAAACTGCTCCAGGAAATAGTCGGGAGCAGAAATCTTATAAGGGCCATTGCATATGTGGTACAGAAGCCTGAGGTGGACCAGTCCAGCTTTACGGATGCCCTGGAGCGGCTGGGTTACGAGATAAAATCAAAAGACCTCAGACTTCGTCCCGACGGCACTGCCAAGGGCGACTGGGACATGGGTATAGCGATAGATACCATAGCCATTGCACCCAAGCTGGATACGGTGGTGCTTGTCTCAGGCGACGGGGATTTTGTGCCCCTGGTGGAGATGCTGAAGGCCCACGGTTGCAGGGTGGAAGTCGTTTCCTTCCGCAAGAGTACCTCTGCCGATCTCATCGTCGCCGCCACAAAATACACCGCTATCGAAGAGTCTATGTTATTTAAGGAGAAAAAATTCCAGAAGGATGAAAACTCAGCAAGCCAGCCGGAAAGAGATACTAGAGAAGTGGCAGGAAGAGCTTAAATATACCTTTAAGGACGTATCTCTGCTTGAGAATGCGCTCATACATACGTCCTGTAAGCTGGAGTACAACAGCAGTAACGAGAGGATGGAGTTCCTTGGGGATGCGGTGCTGGGGGTGATAATCTCCAGCTACCTCTACAATACCTTCCCTGAATTCAATGAGGGTGAACTTACAAGGATAAAGTCGGTTGTGGTGAGCCAGCCGATATTGGCAGAGGCCGGGAACAGATTAGGTCTTGGCAAATACATAACTGTCGGCAAAGGACTTCACAGCAAACACGGTTTCCCGAGGTCTATAATCGCCAATGTATTTGAGGCCATCGTTGCGGCGATCTATTTAGACGGCGGCATCTATGCGGCAGGCGATTTTGTACTTACACGGCTATCTGAAGAAATAGAGCTTACCTCCAGGGACGAACACGCCAGGAACTATAAGAGTCTCCTTCAGCAGTACTGCCAGAAATACCTGAATACCACTCCGCAATATAAACTGATCGGGCAGCACGGGCCGGACCACGGTAAGACCTTCGAGGTCATGGTCGTGATTAAAGACAATGCCTACGGTCAGGGCAAAGGTAAGAACAAGAAAGAGGCGGAACAGCTCGCTGCGGAGGAGACACTTAATGCCCTTACCTCTAAAAAAGACCGGGCGGCAGTGGAGTGCTAGGGACTGTTTGTCCGGTAGGGTATTGGGTCGGTGTATCCCGCCTCGTTAAACGCCTCGCGTCGCAGTAAGCAACTCTGGCACCGTCCGCAGGCCCTATCTTTTTCTTGATAGCAAGACCAGCTGAGACTAAAAGGCGCTCCCAGTGACATGCCCATCCTTACTATATCGCTCTTCTTCATGTTGATTAGAGGTGTTTCCACCGTTATGTGGGTATCCGGTTTGGTGCCGGCGTCTACAAGGGCATTAAATATGTCGTAATATTCTTTCCTGCAGTCGGGATAACCGATGCGGTCATCCTCCACTGCGCCGATAAATACCTTCTCCGCCCCTATAACCTCCGCCCACGAGACGGCTGCCATAAGCAGGTGTGTGTTCCTGAAGGGCACGTATGTGGATGGTACCTTGTTCGCGGTTGCAGTAGATGTTGGAACAGCAATCCTTGTGTCTGTGAGACTTGAGCCGCCAATGGCGCCGAGATAGGCCATGTCTATGATTAATCTCTTTTCCTTCGGTACTCCATAGTAGGATGCTATGTCGTTAAATGCCCTCAGCTCCCGCGCCTCCGTCCTCTGCTTATAATTTACGTGGAGACAGGCCAGCTCGAAGGACTCATTGGCTATGGCTGCGGTAACGCAGCTATCCATCCCTCCGCTTAGGAGTACTACTGCCAGACCCGCTTTCATATCTACACGTGCTCCTTAGGATTATACCTTCCGGCGTGTCGGGGGGCCAGATGTATCGGTGGATCTGTAATTGAAGGCGTACATCAATCCCGTCTTCCAGTATCCAGGAGGCCACCCGTTCGAGGTCTAATTTGTTGAAGGCTACACCGATAAGTACCTTTACCTTTTTCGTAAGCCGGTATTTTCCTATGACGTCTTTTGCCCACTCGTAATCCCTTCTAGAACTTAACACAAACTTTACTTCATCGTTGGGTCTCAATCTTTCAACGTTTTTCCAGTCGGTCTTATCGGCCATACCGCTGTCGGGGCATTTCAGGTCCATGATCCTTATGGTCCCCTCGGGCAGTGCATTTATATCCAGCGTGCCATTCGTTTCGACCAGCACGCGGCAGCCGCGTTTTATTAGTAGTGAGACCAGTTCGCCGGTCTCCCCTTGAAGGAGCGGTTCGCCTCCGGTGATTTCTATTAAACTGCCCCCAAGGAGTTCGATATCGGAAAGTATTTCCTCAATGCGCATCTCTACGCCATTTTCGTAGGCGTAGACCGTGTCACAGTAATTGCACCTCAAATTGCACCCTGTCAGCCTTATAAATATACAAGGCAGCCCGGCGTAGGTGGATTCGCCTTGGATGCTCTTAAATATTTCGTTGACCTTCAGCATGAAAGAGACCTATCCCCTTTAGACTGCGTTATTTCAGTAGGGTCAACAGAAAATTATAAATCAGCCCGTGCCTGCTTGGCAAGGGCTTTTGGCCCTTTTCATAACGTCTTTTAGGTATAAAACTTAGATGTGTCTAAATTATGCTATTGACAAGCAATTTAGTTTGTTGTAGGATTTTGCGACGGACAGAATATACGAAGATGTTTTTTAGAGTAGAACCATCGATTAAGCAAAGGCTCTAGAAAAGACCTATTATATCGCTAATGTATCCAGAGAATTATAGTTCCTCTCCAAAGAGTAGAACACTCGATGTCGCGGCTGCAATAAATCAGGTAGCCTCGTTCATACCCCTTAAGGTTTTCCGCAAGCAGGGTCTATCCGAAGTTATGGTAGTTAGCGAGAAGACCCTCGGTGAGCTTATAGAGCAGACCGTGGGTACCGAGGTTAAAAAGAGGTTCGAGGACCTTTCTAGGGAGAGGGATGAGCTCAGGATGCAGTCGGAGAGCCTCTCCAGACGATTGGATGAGCTTAAAGAGGGCTCTGGGGATGTTTCCGGTGAGAAGAAAGAATTAGAAAAGAATTATAAAACGCTTGAGGAAGAGGTAGTTCGTCTCCGTCGCAAGTTGGACGCAGAAAAGATGGTGTTCAAAGGCGTTGCAGGCGCGCAGACGTCTGTAACCCCGGAAGAATACGAACAGAAAGTAAAACAGGTTGTAGAGAATATACTTGAAGGGGCGAGGGGGACGATGCCTATAGATTTGTTTGACAAGCTCCAAGAGGGCCTCTCGCAGCAATTTATTGAGAAATTTCCACATACCACTTACCCCCTTAATGTTGCAAGTCCGAGCGTAAAAACGTTTGCTAGCCGTCCACAGCCTGCCGCATCCGCATCGGGTGCCGGGCCTGCAAAGGTAGCTGGGCCCGTAAAGGTAGGAAGCTTATTCCATAAGCTGGTAGAAAATAACGTAAAGTGGCGCGAGAAGCAGAAGGCCCAGGAACAAGAAGAACAGAAATAAAAGAGTTTTTATAATTAAACATTTTTTACTTCCCTGGAGGAAGGCTATATGATGGCAGAGGCTGAGGGACGCAGAGACCCTAACATTATGTACGTAGGTGTGGACCTGGGTACCTACAGGACATCCATAACGGCAAGCAATGGTCTTAGGAAGACGGTGATAAGCGTAGTGGGATGGCCGAAGGATGATATCTCTAGAAAATTGTTGGGTAAGGATATGGTATTTGGCCATGAGGCGTTAAGGCACCGTCTGGCGCTGAACCTCGTAAGACCCCTTGAGAAGGGGGTAATAAAATATTCCGATGACTCAATGCCGGTAAGCAACGAGGAGCTTCAAATATACAAAGGGGCTGCGAAAGAGATGGTTAAACATGCGATATCGCTGGCGCAACCCCAAAATGGACAGACGGTGTACGCCGTTATTGGAGCGCCTGCCCAGGCAAGCGTAATAAACAAACAGTCGATAATCGAGGCCGCAGTGGAGTCCGTTGATTCGGTTATCGTGGTCTCCGAACCGTTTTCCGTGGCTTATGGGCTGGATATGCTGGACGACGCCTTGATTATTGACATCGGTGCCGGTACGGTTGACTTGTGCAGGATGCACGGCGCATTACCCGAAGAAGGGGATCAGATAACCCTTACCACCGCCGGGGATTACGTTGACGAACTCTTGCTGAAGCTGGTGAAGGAAAATCATCCCGACGCGCAGATTACCATCAACATGGCCAGGGATATAAAGGAAAAGAACGGCTTTGTCTCGGATACCAACGACAGGGTAGTTGTCAGAATACCCGTGGAAGGCAGGCCCAGGGTGATTGACATAACGGAAGAATGCAAGCAGGCATGCAAGGCGATAGTCCCGCCCATAATTGAGGCCGTGGGGAATCTTATAGCCACCTACGATCCTGAGTTCCAGGCCTGCATCCGAAACAATATAGTCCTGGCGGGCGGCATGAGCCAGCTAAAGGGTCTTGACAAGCTCCTGGAAGAGGGCCTCGAGGAGTTTGGCGGGGGAAAGGTCAACAGGGTAGACGAACCCGTTTACGCCGGTGCTGACGGAGCCCTTAAGCTGGCCTACGATATGCCTGACGCACTCTGGAAGGAGCTGCAGTAGATTCACCAGGCAGCTGCCGGGGTTTAAAAATCTTCCTGCCGTGAAAAACTTCCCGCATTTTCGAATCCTTCCGTATCTGTTCAAGGTTCTACGGCGGCGACTCTCCGTTGCCGGTGTGCCGTTTATCTGAGTAATAGCTCTTTTCATGCAGGTAGGTTTTTTATTATAATGTTTAAAATAGACCTCTGCAAAATCTTGTGAGGCTGTCGTTCTGAGGGAGCAAAGCGACCGAAGAATCTCCGATGTAGCGTTGGAGCTTGCTCCGACTCTCGACGTGGCAGCCCGCCTAAGGCGGGCGACGCTGTACGCTTTGCTCAGAATGAACAACATTACGCTTAGGAGACTTTTTCAGAGACCTCAGTAATTGATAATGGTACGATAACCTGTCGAAAGTTTAGCTTACTTAAGGGGTTTTGACTATGATGAAGTGGCAAAAACCGGTTCGCAAGTGTCATGATTGCAAGCTTAACCTCGGTGACCGCTGTGCCGTGTTTGAAAGTCCGAGAGACAAATGGCATCATGGTAGATGTTCCGGGTACAACAACCCTGAGTTAATAAAGAAATACGAGGAAGAAAAGGCAAAACATCCGCCGAAAGAACCAAAAGAAAAAAGGAAGAAAGTGGCAAAGGAAAAAAATACAACAGAACATCATCAGAGGAAGGCAACTACCGTCAATCCGACATCTCACTAGGGAAGGTCTTTGTTCTTAGAAGGCTGCAGGTCGTAGCAGCCCCTCTCTATTGCCTTGAAAATGGACGTCTTGATTGTTTCGTAATCGGCGGCTACCTCTACCGGACGGTTTGCATACCTGGACTTTACACCGTCCAGCGTACCCATGTGATACCCTACCTTAAACTCCGGAAACTTCAGCCCGTGCGCCGTGGATATGACGACAATTTTTTCGTGAGGTTTTATGGTCCCCGCTTTTACCAGCTTTATCAAGGCCGCAAGGGCCACGCCCGTATGGGGGCAATTAAACAGCCCGCTGCGGTCGGCGCGTGCGGCTGCGTTGGCCAGCTCATCTTCCGTCGCCTGTTCAACCACGCCGTTGAAGGTCTTCAGAATCCTTATGGCCCTGTGAATGCTGACGGGATCTCCAATCTGAATGGCGCTGGCAAGGGTTTTTTGTGCCTTGACCGGTTCATATTCCTTGAAACCCTTCAAGTAACTGCGGTAGAGGGGATTGGCCCTTTGGGCCTGGGCGCATACCAGTCTGGGGAATCCGTTTACGATACCAAGCTCTTTCATCATGAGAAACCCCAGGCCTATAGCCGTTATATTTCCAAGATTTCCGCCAGGCACAACCACTACGTCGGGCACCTCCCAGTCAAACTGCTGAGTTATTTCCATGCTTATTGTCTTTTGGCCCTCTATGCGCAGGGAGTTCATGGAGTTGGCTAGATATATGTTATTCTTTGCGCATACCTCTTGGACCAGCTTCATGCACCCGTCGAAGTCCGTGTCTATAGACAGCGTCAAGGCATTATTGGCAAGGGGCTGCACAAGCTGGGATGTCGAGACCTTGTTCTTTGGCAGGAAGACTATTGCCGGTATGCCAGATGCCGCACAGTAGGCTGCAAGCGCAGCAGAGGTGTCACCCGTTGAGGCGCAGGCCACACCGAGTATACCCTTGCCTTCCGATATCATCTGTTTGACCACGGACACCAACACCGTCATACCAAGGTCCTTAAAGGACCCTGTGTGGGCGTTTCCACACTGCTTTATCCACAGGTCTTTCAGCCCTATCTCCTCACCGAATCGCTTCGCCCAGAATAGGTTGCTTCCTCCCTCATATAGTGAAACGATGTTCTCGTTCCTTACGTTCGGACACACCAGTTCCTTTTTACCCCAGACGCCGCTGCCGTAGGGCCACTCGGTTCTCATGTAGCGCTTGTCGAAAAGTTCAGTCCAAAAGGCAGGCTTCTTCTTCCTTAATTCGTCCATGTCGTGCCTGACTTCCAGAAGCCCGCCACATTTCCGGCAGCTGTAAATTATCTGGTTAAGTTCGTATCTTTCGTCACATCCGCTTGTGCACTGGAACCATGCCTTATAGTCGGCTGCCATAAAAAATGAATCCTCTCCTCTTTAATAACGAATAAAATGGGGTTCGAGAATTATAGAGTCAATACGACGCGCTTTCAAGGGGATAAAAGCGGTGCAAAATAAATTGAAAAGAAATTAAAAATTTCTCTCCTTCCATCTTGACAGGTATTGCTTGAGCGTTATAATTTTTTACAAGTTTTGCCTTATTACCTGAGGTGAGTGGCACCTGGTCGGTTACCATACTGCCTTTTATGGATGATGATCGACTTACTAAGGTAAAAAAATGCTGGTAAAAACCAACGGGATAGAATGGCACAGGAAGTTGGAGCGCCTGGCACTCATAAAGGAACGATATAAAAAACTGGTCCTGGAGCCGAGGAAAGAGATTGAATTTGAACTGGCAAAGGACCTGGAGGAGGAAAATGTGAGTGACCTTAGCGTGTCTAACTTTTCTCCGGTCTGAAGAATAACGAAAATCTTCTTTCGGAAACTCCCACCCCAAAACAACAGTAGTGGTGTAACTCCAGTTAGAATTACTCAAACCCCATGTCTAAAACAGATTGTGATCTCCAGAAGGTAATTACTACCATAAAACGAGTAAACCGCGCCTTTAAGGAGCCTACGGTAACCACGGTCGCGAGGGGCCGGGACCCTTTTAAAGTCCTTATTTCCTGCCTATTGAGCCTGCGGACCAAGGACAACGTTACGTCCGCTGCCAGTGAGCGGTTGTTCCGGTTGGCGGACACCCCCGATGCCATGCTGAAATTGGAGACCTTGGATATACAGGGGGCGATATATCCGGTTGGTTTTTATAGGATAAAGTCTGCAAGGATAAAGGAGATATGCAGGGCCCTGATTGAAGAATACGGCAGAAACGTCCCTGACGACATAGATACCCTTCTAAAACTCCCGGGCGTAGGGCGGAAGACGGCAAATCTGGTGGTAACGCTTGGGTACGGCAAGCCGGGTATCTGTGTGGACACCCACGTGCACAGAATCACCAACCGCTGGGGATACGTAAGGACCAAGACACCCATTGAGACTGAATTTGCGCTGAGAAAGATACTCCCCAAAAAATACTGGCTGATTATAAACGACGTTTTAGTAACCTACGGGCAGAATATCTGCACCCCTGTCCTGCCAAAATGCAGCATTTGCAAGGTCTACTGGTACTGCAAAAGAGTGGGTGTGAAAAAACACCGCTGAGAGGCTGGTCTCGGCCGATAACTCGCAGAAGTCTCCCTGATGTCCCCCCTGGTGCTTATTAGGCGGCAACAGCGCGTTTTGGTCATCCCGTCCCCGTAGAAGAGTCGCTTTTCGGTTGATATTAGATTCAATTTGGATAACATGTAAAATAAAGTAGCGTGCGAGCAGGCTCGCACGTAATCGTGGTGACAGGCTGCCGCGCTGCACGCCTTGCTTAGAATGACATTGTCTCACTGTGAGGCTTTTGCGGAGGGCTCGTCTTTCTTAAGTGACGTAGAGGAGATTGTAAAATGGGAAACAGGCTTATCGAGTTTTACGGTACGGAATGTGTGCACTGCAGGGAGGTGGACCCCCTGATTGAGAAACTGGAGAAAGAGGAGGGGGTGAAGATCACCAGGCTCGAGGTATGGCACAACAGCGAGAATGCGGCGCTTATGGATAAATTGGACAGGGATGAAAAGGGCCAGACGTTTTGCGGCGGTGTTCCTTTTTTCTACAATGAGAAGACGGGCAAGAAGCTTTGCGGTACCACCAGCTATGAGAAGATCAAGAAGTGGGCCTTAGGAGGTTAAAAGGGCGGTCAAATGCCTGAAGAAACCATCAAGAGTTTTAATGTGGGGTACTTACAGGTCCTTGATGATGAAGGCCATGCAGACAAGGACCTTATGCCGGAGCTCAGCCCGGGGCAGATAAAAGAACTCTACGAGCTTATGGTGCTTATCAGGGCGTTTGACGACAAGGCGTTTAAGCTTCAGAGGCAGGGGAGGCTGGGGACTTATTTACAGGTGAAAGGGCAGGAGGCCTCGGAGGTTGGAGCGGCGTATGCGTTGAAGAAGGGAGACTGGATATTCCCGTCCGGCAGGGATGTGGGGGTGCTTATCACCAGAGGCCACCCCATGCACATGCTTCTGCAGTACAGGGGCGGTGATGAGAGGGGGATGAAGGCCCCGGAAGGACTGGACAACTTTCCCATAACTATCCCCGTTTCCACCCATATACCCATCTGCACGGGCGCTGCATGGGCGTCAAAGATGCGCAGGGAGGATGTGGTTCACATGGCATTCTTCGGAGACGGTGCCACCTCCAGGGCCGATTTTCACGAGGGTCTAAACTTTGCCGGCATCTTTAAGGTCCCTGCAGTCTTTGTATGTGAGAACAACGGCTATGCAATCTCACTGCCAAGGGCCCGCCAGACTGCTGCCGAGACCCTTGCACAGAAGGCGTTTGCCTACGGCTTCGAGGGTATACAGGTGGATGGAAACGACATATTTGCAGTCTATAGCGCTGCCAGCCGTGCAGTGGCAAAGGCGAGAAAAGGAGACGGCCCTACACTTATAGAATGCGTTACGTACAGGATTGAGGGTCATTCCACCTCCGACGATGACTCAAGGTATAGAACGAAACAGGAGGTCGAGGAGTGGAGAAAAAAAGACCCCGTAGACAGACTTGAAAAGTATATGAAGAAGAACAAGATTCTCACCGATGAGTACAAACAGTCCGTTACCCAGAAAACGAGAGATATGGTTGAAAAGGCGGTTGAAGATTATGAGAAAGTCCCGCCGCCCGAAGCTGCGGATTTCTTTGCAAACACATATGCCCAGCCCACGGAACAGCTAAAAGAACAAATGAAAGAACTCTGATGCGATTGTAATGGTCGAGATTGCTCGACTTAGCAGGGCAAACCCATGCAGAGCAAGCTCTGCCACTACAATTTAAACAGGGTAGCCAAACCAAGTTTTTCAAAGGTCTCTATAGAGGGGCAAAAGTGGCAAGGCTTAATGTAGTTCAGGCCATCAACCTCGCCCTGAGGCAGGAGATGCGGAAGGACAAGCGGCTGATAGTCCTCGGCGAGGACGTCGGTAAGAGCGGAGGTGTGTTCAGGGCAACGGACGGCCTGCAGGAGGAGTTTGGAGAAGACAGGGTAGTTGACACGCCCCTTTCAGAGGTGGGCATAGTCGGGACTTCTATCGGCCTTGCAGTAAACGGCATGCGCCCGGTGGCCGAGATACAATTCAGCGGGTTCCTTTACTCGGCCTACGACCAGATTACCACACATGCCGCCAGGATAAGGACCAGGAGCAGGGGCAGATTTACCTGCCCGATTGTAAT